>Ga0123354_10016993_pt1 | contig 11400 bp, 10 predicted proteins | sample TergutLab28metaG_2_FD_97872 | JGI IMG/M metagenome (GOLD analysis project Ga0123354, IMG submission 97872) | Labiotermes labralis P4 segment gut microbial communities from Petit-Saut dam, French Guiana - Lab288 P4 | ecosystem: Host-associated > Arthropoda: Insects > Digestive system > Gut ... | reverse complement strand
GCGGGGGAGGCGGGCCGATGAGCGTGTGGGATCCCCTGGTGGGGCAGCCGGGTGTCGTGGCGACCCTGACCAAGGCGCTGGAGGGGGCATCGTACGCGATGACCCACGCCTGGCTGTTCACGGGCCCGCCGGGGTCGGGACGGTCGGTGGCCGCCCGGGCTTTCGCCGCCGGGTTGCAGTGTGCCGAGGGCGGTTGTGGGGTCTGTCGTTCGTGTCGGACGGCGCTCGCAGGTACGCACCCGGATGTCACGATTGTGCGGACCGAGCAACTGAGCATCGGCGTGGACGAGGTCCGTACCCTGGTCAGGCGGGCGTCGATGAGCCCCACCCTGGGCCGGTGGCAGGTGCTCATCGTGGAGGACGCCGACCGGGTGACCGAGCGGGGAGCCGACGCGTTGCTCAAGGCCATCGAGGAGCCGGTTGAGAAGACGGTGTGGATGCTGTGTGCGCCCACCGCCGATGACGTGGTGGCGACCATCCGGTCCCGCTGCCGTCAGGTCGGCCTCGTCACTCCCAGTACGCAGGCCGTGGCCAGTCTGCTCGAATCCGAAGGTACCTCCCCTGAGGCGGCGTGGTTCGCCGCCCGAGTCTCGTCGGGACACATCGGGCGCGCCCGGGCGCTGGTGAACGACCCGGCGCTGATGCGTCAGCGGCGGGAGGCACTGGGTATTCCGGCGAGGCTGAAGAATCTCGGTGGCTGTCTGGAGGCGGCCGCCTGGGCGGTGACGTCGGCGCAGGAAGCGGCGGCGGCGGCCACCGCCCCGCTCGACGCGCGGGAGAAGGAGCAACTCTCGGTCGCGCTCGGCGTGGACGGGAGCCGCAGTCCGCGCGGCGCGGCCGGCCAGCTCAAAGAGTTGGAAGAACAGCAGGGTTTGCGGACGAAGCGGTTCGTACGCGATCATCTGGATTCGGTGCTGCTGGAGCTCACCAGCTATTACCGCGATGTCCTGGTCGCGCAAACAGCGCCGGGTACGGCCCTCATCAACACCGACTGTACTGAGTCGATCAGCCAGACCGCGGCCGGTTCCTCACCTGAGACCACCATCAAGCGCCTGGATGCCATCGTCGAGTGCCGGCAGGCGCTGGCCACGAACGTGGCGCCCCAACTGGCTTTCGAGGCGCTCATGGTATCGCTGGTATAGCTCGACCGCTGGCGCGGGCCCATGGGCGCGACCGCCGTGGCGCTGGGTTTCTGGCGTGTCGCGGGTGCCGATGGGAAGGCCGCGTGACACGATGGAAACTGCGAGGTGTCGAACGAAGGGATAGGCCATGAGTGACGAGACACTGTACCCTCGGCCGGAGCCAACCGAGGATTTGCCCGGTACCGCCGGGGAACCCGAAGCGGTGGGCGATCCGTTAGCTGCCGAAACCCCCGCCGTACCCGATTCGCCAGTGGCCGAAGTCGAAGCCGCTGCCGAGTCCGAGATGGCGGAACCGAACCCGCCGTCGGTACCTGGGTCGATTGGGCAGGCTTGGTTCCACGCCAGCCCGGCGGTTGACGCCGAGCCGAGCCCGGTCGAGGTGACGGAGCCAACACCGGCTTCGCCGCCGCAGCGCAGTTGGTGGACCAGTGGGCCCAAGACGGACAACCCCCCGTCGGCGGTGGACCCCGTTTTGCCCGCGGGAACCGTCGATTTGACGGGGGAGAATGCGATCCCAGCCGACTTGCGCGTGCGTGACCAGGCTGATACCCCGTCCGTTCCGGCCTCGCTGTACCGCGATCCGAAGACAACCGAAGAACCAATTCCTGGAACAGTGGAGGTGGACCACCCCGTGACACAGCCCAACGAAACCGTCGTCATGCCCGTCGAGTCGGTTCTCGACGATCACCGGGCCGCCCGTGCCCGCGCTCTGGGAGAGGTGGATCCGGGCGCCGATGTGGTCACCGCGCCGGCGTTGTTCACCCCGCCCTCGACCTACAAGGCCTGGCCCAGTTTCGTTTTGTTCGTGTTCCGACTGATCATTGCCACGGTCCTGTCGATCCGGGCCACTCAGGAGTTGCTGAACTTCAGCCAGACCAAGGAGCTGTGGACCCACTCGATCCTGGGCAGCCCGACCGTGTTCGCCACGATCCAGATCGTGCTTGAGTACGTGATCGCGCTCATGGTGTTGATCGGACTGGCCTCGCGAGTGGCCGGTATCCTCATGATGGTGCTGTACATCGGCGTCCTGACCTTCGTCGTCTGGGGAGCGGTGAACCCGTTCCAGTCCGGTGTGATCGGCTTCCGGGGAGAGTACGAGGTCCTCATGGTGGCCATCGGATTGCTGTTCGCCGGAATCGGCGGTGGCCGAGCGGCCGTTGACGGCGCCGTTCACCATGCCCGGCTTGAGCGGAAGAACGCCAAGCTCGGCTAAGGTCGCCGTGCTGAGTTGGCTGTGTGCCGTACTGGCAGCTTTGCTATACGGTGCCGGTACCCTGTTCCAAACCGCAGGTGCGCGTCGCGTCGCGGGGCTCAAGGCCGTCGTGTCACCGCTGGTCATCGCGGGGTACGTCGTCGACACCCTGGCCTGGCCGGCGTCGGTCGTGGCCCTGCGGAATCTGCCCCTCTTCGCCGTCGAGGCCATTCAGGCGACTCAGGTGTTGTGGGTCTTGGTCGGGGCGGCCTGGCTGTTCAAGCTGCGGCCGCGGCGGGTGGACCTCGGGGCGGCCGTTTTTGTGGTCGGCGCGTTGGCCCTGATTGCGTTGAGCGCCGGTGCGCAACCGGCTGCCGTGCCGTCGCGGACCTTCAAGATCACAGCCATCGTGGCTGGTCTGGTACTGGCGGCCGTTTTCCTGGTGTGGCGTCGTCGGCTGCCGCCAGTCGCTCTGGCCGTCATCGGTGGTCTCGGGTACGCGCTGGCCACCATTTCAGTCCGCGGTGCCGAAGCCGGTACATCGTTCAGCCTGCTCAGCTTGCTGCACCAACCGCTGCTGATATCGCTGGCACTGGGCGGTGTGATCGGGACCATCAGCTTCGTCACCTCGCTCAGCAAGGGCCAACCGGGTGCCATGACTGCGCTGGCGTGCGTTTTGGAGGTGTCCATACCGACCATTGTCGGGTTGGTCTGGCTGGGCGACACCATCCTCCCGGGCTGGGAGTGGGCAGCGGGATTAGGCGTCCTGGTGGGCCTGATCGGTGCTGTCGTACTGGCGATGGGCCCGGTCGGTACCCTGCAATCCGACGCGGCCAGCCGAAAGCCGGCCGGCTAGTCCGACGGTACGTCGGGGGTCTCGTCGCCGGCCGTTTTAGCGGCTGCCCGGCGTTCCCGGTACCACTCCCAGATCATCGGCAGCAGGGAGATGAGGACGATGATGACGGCTGCCAGCTCGAAGTTGTTGGCGATCCACGGCACCCGGTTGCCGAGCAGCCATCCGGCGGTGGTGACGATCAGTACCCAGGCCACGCCACCGATCGCGGTATAGGCGATGAAGTGGCGGAAGCCCATCTTGCCCACACCCGCGACCCAGGTGACGAAGGTCCGTACCAGCGGCACGAAGCGGGCCAGGATCAGCGCTCGCGCGCCGTACTTCGCGAAAAAGTGATGGGTCTTGTCGATGTACTTCGGGTTGAAGACCTTACCCCAGAAGCCGGTTCGCTCTTTGAACAGGGGCGGACCGATCAGCCGGCCGATCCAGTAACCGACGATGTTCCCCGCGACCGCGCAGACCATCAGGACCGGGTAGATGACCAGGATCGTCGACCAGGTGCCGCCGTAGTGGATGTAGGTTCCGCCGGCGGCGAACAGGCCGACGGCAAACAGCAGCGAATCACCGGGCAGGATCGGGAAGACAGCGCATTCGATGAAGACAACGAAAGCGACCAGCGGCAGCCCCCAGTGTTGGATGATGACTTCCGGGTTGAGCCAACTCAACCAACTCGGCAGGAGCAGTGGGAGCAGTGGAGCAACGAGCACTCCACCACGATACCGCACGTGGCATCATCCACCACGACGGCGTACGCGGCAGCATCCGTTCCGCCGTGACCGTCACTCCCCGTTCTCTTCGCCAGTGGCGGCGACCTGGCGTCTCGCCAGACGTTCCTTTGCCTGCCGCATGATGAGTTCGAGGCGCTCTTCCAACTCCTCCTTCGGCGGCAGGGTTGTCCAGTATTCGGCGACGGCGATACCGTCCTTGTGCATCTCCAGCAATTCGACTCGTTCTCGGCTGGCCTCGGTGCACAAGATCAAGCCGATGGGGGCCTCCTCTCCCGTCTGACGCTCGTAGCGGTCCAGCCATTTCAGGTACAGCTTCATCTGGCCCTCATAGGCTGGCTCGAACTTGCCGATCTTCAACTCAACGGCAATCAAGCGGCGCAAGGGACGTGAGTAAAAGAGTAGGTCAAGGTAGAAGTCGTCACCATCGAGGATGATCCGCTTCTGGCGGGCAACGAATGCCCAGCCATTTCCAGCCTCCAGGAGGAACGTCTGCATCTCGTGGATGATTGCTGATTCTAGGTCGCGCTCGTGGAAGCCGCCATTCAGGCCAAGAAAATCTAGCAAGTAGGGATCGCGAAAGGTATCCAATGGCACCTCCGAACCGAGGTTGACCCGAGAGTTCGGCGAACTGGATCATGCGCCGTAGGTTCTTTTCCTCGTAGCTGCGACCGCGCTTGGCCGTCAATTGTCGTGACAGCGTCACGACAATCTGCTTCCCGTACTCAGCGCGTTGTTCCTGAAGTACGTCTTGGCGAATCTCGTGGCCTACTCTCCAGAATGTCAAGGTCTTGCCGAGATTCGCCTGGCCAGCGACGAACGCCTGTCCCTGCTCGATGATCGTGTCTACCCGATCAAATAGCGATGCATCGGGGTTCGCACCCGACACCACCAACTCGGTCGGCTCAGCGTTAGCCAAATGCGCGGCCAGAGACTCGGGGCGCGATATGTTCACAGTTTCCATCGTCCACACGCTACCAGTCAGGTCAGACACTTTTTGGGTCATACACCGCCGACTGACCCGCCCGTAACACCCCCCCCCGGCGGCTGGCATATCCCGCCGGGGGCACGTCTCTTTGGCGGGACCTCAGATCAGTCCCATGTGTTTGACCTCGTCGCGCTCCGCGATCAGCTCGTCCACCGACACGTCGATTTTCTCGCGCGAGAACTTGTCGAGATCGAGGCCCTGGACGATGGCGTAGTCGCCGGCCTGGGTCGTCACCGGGAAGGACGACATCAGGCCCTCGGGGACGCCGTACGACCCATCGGACAGGACCGACATCGACACCCAGTCATCGGCGGGCGTACCGAGCAGCCAGTCGTGCATCGCCTCCACCGTCGCGTTGGCGGCCGACGCGGCCGACGATGCCCCACGGGCCGCGATGACCGCCGCGCCGCGCTTGGCCACGGTCGGGATGAAGTCGTTGGCGATCCAGTCCTGGTCGCCGACCAGTTCCGCCGCGTTACGGCCGTTGACCTCGGCGTGGTAGAGATCCGGGAACTGCGTGGAGGAGTGATTGCCCCAGATGGTCATCTTGTGGATCGCCGCGACCGGTACGTTCAGTTTCTTGGCCAACTGGGAGATGGCCCGGTTGTGATCGAGCCGGGTCAGTGCCGAGAAGCGGGTCTTCGGAATGTCGGGAGCGTTGTCCATGCAGATCAGGGCGTTGGTGTTGGCGGGGTTGCCGGTGACGGCGATCCGTACATCGTCAGCCGCCGCGGCGTTCAACGCCTTGCCCTGCACCGAGAAGATGGCACCGTTGGCCGACAGCAGGTCGCCCCGCTCCATGCCGGCGGTACGGGGGCGGGCGCCCACCAGCAGCGCGACGTTCACGCCGTCGAAAACCGTCCGCGCGTCGTCACCCGTCTCGACCTTGCTCAGCAACGGGAACGCGCAGTCGTCGAGTTCCATGACGACGCCTTCCAGGGCTTTGAGCGCCGGGGTGATTTCCAGCAAACGCAGTTCGACCGGCTGGTCCGGTCCGAGCAGCGCACCGCTGGCGATGCGGAACAGCAGGCTGTAACAGATCTGGCCAGCCGCACCGGTAACGGCGACCTTGACGGGGGTATTGCTCATAAATGGCTCCTTCAGCCTGGGCCCATGACAGGCGAACTTCTTCTCATGACATTAGCACTTTGTTCCGTCCCGCCTCCGGGCACGGGCGAGGATCGCACCTTTTCCCACGACCGGGCAGTGGAGGGTTATGCTTGTGCAAAAGGAGGACTCATGCCACGTATTCAACTCGCGCTTCCATCGGACAAGTCCGCAGGCGTCTTCGCAGATTTCGTACGGGCATGGCACACCAAGGACAGTTTCATCTTGGACTTCTCAGCCTATGTCGAGCCGCCGGTCCGCGATGAGGCCGCCGATGACATCGTCCAGCAGTCCGCCGTGGTGTCGCGGGTCCGGATCCCGCCGGCCCAGGTGTTCGAACTGATGAAGGCCCTGGAAGCGCAGTTGTCCATGTGGGAGTCGGAGAACAAGCCGTCCTGAGAGGTCATACCAACCCACGGCGCTGGAACACGTACACCGGATCGGGATCGGCGCCGCGGAACGTACGGTAGGCGGCCATGACATCGACCGACCCGCCCAGCGACAGTACCTCGCGGCGGAAGCGCTCGCCATTGGCCCTGGTCAACCCGCCGTTCTCCCCGAACCAGGCGACCGTGTCGGCGTCCATGACCTCGGCCCACAGGTAGCCGTAGTACGACGCCGAGTAGTCGTTGGCCCAGATGTGGGAGAAGTAACAACTGCGGTACCGCGGCGGGATCAGCGGGAAGTCCACCCCGTACCGCGCCAGGGCCGCCTGCTCGAAAGCGTCGACCTGATCTGGCGAGGCCGGCAGCTCCTCGGCGGAAGCCTGGTGCCAGGCCTGGTCCAGCAGCATGGCGGCAAAGGTTTCGGCCGCGTCGAATCCTTCGCCGAAATGGCGGGCTTTCAGGAGGGTGTCGACCAACTCGGGGGGCATGGGCTCGCCGGTGGCGTGGTGGTGGGCGTACGTGGCGATCACCGACGGTTCCCAGGCCCACATTTCGTTGACCTGACTTGGGAATTCCACGAAGTCGCGCGGCGTGCTGGTACCCGACAGGCTGGGATAGCGGGTGTCGGCCAAGAGGCCGTGCAGGTCATGGCCGAACTCATGGAACAAGGTGGTGACCTCGTCCCAGGTCATGAGCGAGGGCTCACCGGGTCCGGGCCGGGTCTGATTGCAGTTGTTGGTCACGACCGGCCGGTCACCGTCGAGGTGGCCCTGGTCCGTCAGGGAGGTCATCCACGCGCCACCCTGTTTCGACTCCCGCGAGTAGGGGTCCAGTTGCAACAGGCCCAGCGGTGAGCCATCGGTATCGTGCACCTCGTACGTCCGGCATTCGGGCGTGTATCCGGCGACGTCGTCGCGCGAGTGGAAGGTCAGGCCGTACAGCCGGTTGGCGGCCGCGAAAACTCCCTGCTCCAGCACGGTCTCGAAACTGAGGTACGGTGCCAGGGCCTCTTCGTCCAGGTTGAACTCGGCTTTGCGTGTCTGCTCCGCCAGCCAGGCCCAGTCCCACGGTTCGAGCGTGGCCCCCGGTACGAGGGCACTGAGGCGGTCTTGCAGTGTCGCCGCTTCCCGCCGGGCGTTGACCATCGCGGCCGTTGCGGCTTTGGTCAGCAGCGACATGACCGCGGCGGTGGTCTTGGCACAACCGTCGTCGGCGACGTACGCGGCGTAGTGCTCGAAACCGAGCAACTGAGCCTTCTCGTTGCGCAGCCTGATGACTTTCAGGATCGTGTCGCGGACGTCCCACGGCCCGGTTTGGCCGCGGGCGACCGAGGCTTCGAAGATTTCCTGGCGAAGCGCCCGGTCATCGAGGAAGGCCAAGATCGGCTGGCGGGTGGTGTTGACCAGTTCGATCACCCAGCCGTCGAGGCCGCGGGCTTCGGCCGCCCGCTTGGCCGTCGCGATCTGGTCGTCGCCCAACCCCGCCAAGCGTGCGGCATCGCTGACATGCACGGCGGCGGCGCCGCGTCCTTTCACCACCATCGCCGAGTACTCGGTCATGCCAGCGGCGATGTCCGCGTTGATCTGCTTGAGCCGGGCCTTCCCGGCGTCGTCCAGGGCGATCCCGGCGCGCCGGAAGGCACGCAAGTTCTCGCTCAGCCACCAGCGATCCTCGGCGTCGGCCGCGATCTCACCGGCCTCGATCCGGGCCTGCAGAGCGACGAGACGGCCGTAGAGACGCTCGTCGAGCAGAATCGCGTCGTTGTGGGCCGCCCATTGCGGAGAGATGATCGCGTCGATCTCATCGCGGCGGTCATTGGTGTCGGCTTCTTTGAGGGTACCGAAGGCGTTGCCGACATCCCGGAGGTACGCTCCGGAGCGCTCCCACGCCCGGATGATGTCAGTGGAGGCGGGCGAAGTGTCGGTGGCCAACCGTTCCAGCGCCGCCAGTTGTTCGGCCATCGCCTCTGCGAAAGCGGGGAGCCAGTCGTCGTCGGTGATCCGGGGGAAATCCGGCAGCCGGAACGGGCCGTTGGCCAGTGCGAAGAGATGTTGCAACGTCATTGAGATACCTTAGGTTTGAGTGTTTTTGATTGTGAGTTCACTTGGAATTCTGTTAACCGACTGGGAAGTTGTAGGGGCCGCCGGTGGCGCCGAAACGGACACTACCGGGGTCGAAGTACCGGATCGAGATCGAGACGTAGCTGCTACCGGATGGCACCGTGGCGATTCCGCTGTAGGCGCCCGAACCATTGAGCGTGACGATGGTCGGCGAGGCCAGCCCTTGTATCTGTACCTGCGCATTCGGCTTGCCGCCGGTCAGTTGCAGCGCGTACTGATCATCCGTTTTCGACCAGCCGGGCGTCGGCGGTGCGGCCAGCGTGAAAGTCGCGGTCGCCGGCACCGGATTGCCTTTGGTGGTCACGGTCAGTGTCTGGGTACCTGGGGCGGCTTTCAGATTCGTACCGGCGGTGGTCCAGTTCCCGGAGGCGTCCGCAGTTACGGTGACCGACGACCCGGGTACGGCGACCGTCACGGTGTCGCCGGGTTTGGCGTGTCCGGCTACCAGGGGGACCAACATGCCTCCGCTGGTGTCGACCGAGCCGATCGAGGCCCCCGGCTGAGCCGGCGGTGGTGCCGCGTGGGTGGTCGCCGGTGCGGCCGATGTCGGCGTCGCGGCCTTGGTCGGAGCAGGTGTCGCGGTCTTGGTCGGAGTCGGTGTGGCGGTCTTGGTCGGGGTGGCCGTCGCGGTCGCGGTCGGAGTAGCCGTCGGGCTGGCTGTGACAGTCGGCGTCGGTGTCGCGGTCGGCGCGATCGTCGGGCTGGGGGTCGACGTCGGGGTCTCAGTGGCCGGTGGCGTGGTGGCGGCTGTCGTTTCGGTCGCAGCCGGCGTAGTCGGCGGAGACGTCAGCGTGGGCAAGGCCGACACGGTGGTGGCCGGTGCCGTCAGCGAGGCCGATGACCCGGAGGTGGGCTGATGGCCGATCAGTTGGGAGATGCCGATCAGGGCGCCCACCAGGCCGACCACGATCAGCAGGGCGATCCACAGTGCGGCCTTGCTGCGGCGCGTGTGTTCTTGCTCCACGTACGTCGCCGGCGACTGGGCGGCGTCGGCGGCGTCAGCGTCCTTCGCGGGCACTGCCTCGGTGGCGAAGGCGGCCACCACTGGCTCGGGCAGGGGATCCTCGTTGATGACGATCGGGCCGTTCGTTTTCTCATAGGCGGCGATTGACGTGGCGGCGGCCGGACCGGCCATCGCGCCCAACAGGAGCTCGGGGGACTGGGCGCCCATGTTCCGGGCGACCAGTAGAACGGCGCGGCAACTCTCGCAGGAAGCGAGATGCTGGACCATGGTCTCGGTGTCGCGTTCTGGCAGGGTCTTCTTCAGATAGGCGCGGGCGTGCTCGCGGGCCCAGCGGCACGCGCTGTCGGGATCGGCCTGGTCGGCGTTCGCCTGCAACCAGGCGTCTCTCAGGCCGCGCCGGGCCCGGGTCTGTGTGACCGGTATGGTCGCGGCGTCGAAGTTCGTCAGCAACCCGACGTCTTCTGAACTCATCTGCTCGACGTCGAGGTACCACAGCACTTCCTGCCACCGGTTCGGCAGGGTGGCGAAGGCCCGGCCCATGGTGGTACTGGCCTCGTCGGGGGACCGGTGGAGCGAACTCGCCGTCGCCTGACGGATCGCCGAGTAGAGGTACGGCCGGAAACCGGCCTGCGGACCGCCGCCGGCCTGGATGTCGTGCAGGATGTTGAGCCAGGCCTGGGTGTTGACCGCCGTACCTTGCCCGCCAGCCTCGGCGGTGGCGGCGATCAGGCCAAAGGCGCTGTGGCGTTTCCAGAGTTCGTCGTAGGCCGCGATCGAACCAGACCGGGTGTTTTCGATCAGTTCGTCGTCGGACAAATCGAGCATGCCGGAATTTGGGCTGGTTTCATCAACCGAACCGTTCAGGTCGGACTCCTCCATGATTTCCCCATCGTGCAAATTCAGACGAAGCATACCATGGCGTCGCTCGTCATCGGCGGTGGGAGCGCCTGAAACGCCACATTTTGAGGTTACGATGGAGCCATGACAGCGCGCGCGATGGACGGGAAGGCCCAAGCTGGGCTCATCAAAGCCGATCTGGCCCGGCGGGTGGCGGCCTTGCGCGCCCGCGGCCGCGTACCGAGGCTGGGGACCATCCTGGTGGGCGACGATCCGGGCAGCCAGTTGTACGTGGCGGGCAAGCACCGCGACTGCGCCCAGGTGGGCATCGAGTCCGTCCGGGTGGACCTGCCCGCGTCGGCCAGCCAGTCCGATCTGGATGCGGCGATCACTGACCTCAACCGCGATCCCGCGTGCACCGGTTTCATCGTCCAGCTTCCCCTGCCCGCCGGCCTCGACGGCGACCGGGCGTTGTCGATGATCGATCCGGCCAAGGATGCCGACGGTTTGCATCCAGCGAACCTGGGACGCTTGGTACTGGGCTTGCCGGGGCCCCTGCCGGGAACGCCGAGGGCCGTCGTCGAGCTGCTGCGGCGGTACGACGTACCGCTCGCCGGCGCTCACGTGTGCGTCATCGGGCGGGGTACGACGGCGGGTCGCCCGCTGGGTCTGCTGTTGACCAGCCGCGCGGTGAATGCCACCGTCACGTTGTGCCACACCGGTACCCGCGACCTGGCGTCGTACACCCGGCAGGCCGACGTCGTCGTCGCGGCGGCGGGACGGGCGGGCCTGGTGACGGCGGCGATGGTCAAACCCGGCGCGGTCCTGGTCGACGTGGGCGTGACGAGGGTCGGTGGCAAGCCGGTCGGCGATCTGGCGCCCGATGTGTGGGAGGTGGCGTCTTTGGTGACCCCCAACCCAGGCGGGGTGGGGCCGATGACCCGCGTCATGCTGCTGACCAGCATCGTGGAGGCCGCCGAGGCGGGAATCACCGGTTGACATGAGTACGACGCCCCGCTCGTGGTGGTCCGGTCTGGCCGATGATCCGGGTCTGTTGGGCCGGGCGCGCCGCCAGTGGCCCTGGGT
>Ga0123354_10016991_pt1 | contig 11400 bp, 3 predicted proteins | sample TergutLab28metaG_2_FD_97872 | JGI IMG/M metagenome (GOLD analysis project Ga0123354, IMG submission 97872) | Labiotermes labralis P4 segment gut microbial communities from Petit-Saut dam, French Guiana - Lab288 P4 | ecosystem: Host-associated > Arthropoda: Insects > Digestive system > Gut ... | reverse complement strand
GAGTGTAGGTTGAATCACTACACCTACACTCGGATACCACATCACCAACGGACAATCCCGCTACATAACATCAGCACGCCTCAAGTCAGCCTACACAACACAACAAGTACTCGCTAGCTCCTGAAGATGGACGTATTAACGTCTGAAACATGTTGAACGGTATATAATAAAGCAAGTGTCATCTAGTTGGTCAACCTTTATTCAAATATCAAGATGATGCACGGTCCAATACGCATAAGATACAAATAACAGTTGCAAATCTACAACTGGTTAATTAAGCGACATGTTTCGGCATTGTTCGGCCATCATCAGGCTTACAAAGAGATGGTATTGACTAAAGTACATTCGTTCGCTATACCTATGGGATCGCATGGTCTACATTGGTCTTTAAGTATTTTTAAAAATTATCTGCTATTGATTAAAACGATATAATACATTAAAATGTAAAATGTTATGTAATCTTAATATCCTAGCAGGGATGGACGTACGTTATGCTGTTATACAAAGAGGTAATCAAGTGTATCCACAGTCGACAGCATAACTTACGTCCATCCCTGCTAGGATATTAAATTGACATAGCATTTTACATTTTATTGTATTATATCTTTTTAATCAATAGTAAATAATTTTTAAAAAGACATAAAGACCAATGTAAACCATGGGATCCCATCGGTATAGCGAACGAATGTACCTTAATTAACACCATCTCTTTGTAAGCCTGATGATGGCCGAACAAGGCCGAAACATGTCGCTTAATTAACCAGTTGTAGATTTGCATCTGTTATTTGTATGTTGTGTAAAGACGGTTCCACTTAATAAATTTGTTCTTTTTGTAACATGTTACGGTAACTGTGTATCAGTGCAACGTGACGTGGAGATGCGCGTTTTTCTTGCATCCTGGGACTGATATTTAAGTGGCCTTACTTATTTGTTAATTTGAAATGTTGAGGGCTCTAAGACGTCCTTTAGTCTTATGAGGGGGGAAGCTAAACGCTCGATAATTGCGTTGACAAACATGAAAGTACAGGCAGGCAAAGCCTTAACATTTACGCGACTTTTGGTAACAGATTTAGCGTGTCTGTGCAGAGGTTCTGCTGTAATTATTAAGCATTTTTTTTTAAAGTTTGAAATGACTTTATATTGGCACTTTATGTTCATGGAATCCTAAAGTCTGTCAGTTGTTTAATGTCTCAGTTTTATACAATCTGTTATAATGATAAAGTAACTCTCATTGAATAATGCAAGTATTTCCAGTTTATTTTGTTTGAAAATGGAGAACGAAAGTAAAAATCAGTTTTGTGGCTTGTTGTTATGTTCTGGAGTGGCTGTGTGAGTCTGTCTGTAGTTTACAAGGGAAGCCGTCCTTACAGACATTTACAGGTAGATAGTGACCACCCATCGTGCCAAAACTGGAGGCCGGAATACCATAATGTAATGCGTTTCTTGGCTGGGGTGGAAAGGGGAAGGGGGTGGGGGTGGGGGTGGGGAATAGGAGAATATACTTTGTTGTCTACAACATGGTCCCCATCCTTCCCCTTTGTGCCCCCTTTTTCTTTAAAACATACCTGTCGACACATTGTAAAGAATTCATACGAGCTAGAAACGTCACCCCTCTGCTTGGTACAGGTCGGCCTTTGGTCTGCCCTTTGATCCTATTATATCGAAACATGTCACACACAGATAGGAAGTGGGGACAAGTAGGATCTCGTATGAATTACTGTTGTGGTCTGTGTTGGCCCAGGTCGGTAACTTGTGTAAAATATCCGCTAAAATACGGTCTGAAGTGTCTCTGTCTCTCTCTCTCTCTCTTTCAAAAATGATTGATTGCTCTGACGGATATCTTCATAACACTTTCGGAACGACCCCCAAAATATTAAATATGGTATTATAATGGTGTCTGAATGAGAAAGAGTTTTGGCCGGATATGACATTTATTAGATCGGTGCTGTTATGAGGCAGGGTGATATGAAGTGTGGTTGTAGGTGTGCCACCCTTGCGCGAATAATTGTGATCTGCGTTATCGGCCCTGTATGGAATTTGGTGACCCGTTCCAAAAACTATATTTTTTTTTAGCGCGTTAAATTTGGAATCTTTATAGATTTCTGTTTTGTGAAATTCACCTGTCTGCAGCAATTAGCATATTTGTTGTGACACGCACCTTTCAAAGTCTTTCGCGTCATTATCTGTTTATTTTAGTTAAATAGGTTATTCAACGGGTGCAAAAATCCCTAGCGCCAGATCTCCGGAACGAATGAATTTTGTACCACGGGGCCTAATATTTGTGGGCCGTCTGTCTAGAAGTTGTTTTATTGTCATTTTTTTTTTAGTGTCTAGAATTTTGTGGTGGCTTTTAGAATTTGGGGAAATTTGGCTATTCCCTGGATTATTAGCGTGGGAGAGCGGCGGAACTTTATCTGAACGTCGCAGAACTATGGCGATAGTGGTGTTTAGCTCTTGGGTTAAACTACTAGAAAATTTGGTACTTGGTGACGGAATGTGTGTTTCAAAATTTGTGATTAAAAACCACGTTCAAAATGCGCAACATTATATTACCTTAACGCGGTATCAAGACCAACAAATGGACAATATTATTATTATTATTGTTTAACTTCCTGAAGATGGCCACTTAAGTGGTCGAAACATGTTGGGGGATACCCTGTAACAAAACTACGTTAAAATACTCTTGAGTATTTGTTGGTAATGATATTTTATTCATTGGATTACTGTACGGAATGTGGACCATATAAAATTGATTTTGTTGACGTGTTCTGATCAGTTAAGTTGAAAAGCACCCACAGCTTAACTTTTCACAAATGAATATGTTGTGACATCACAAAAAATGAACGGTCTTTATTTCACTTTTCTAAATTAAGCGTGTTTTAAAATATGGCCTCAAATTAAGTCGCCGAATCATTTCAATGGAAATGAAGCACTTCAATATCGTTTGCTGTGAATATGGAGATCTATGTATGGAAAAATTTTAATTCAGAATCCCTCTTTCTTAGCTACTTTATGTTCATGAAGAGTTAGGATTATTTAATTGCGTTAAATAATTAAATCCGTAGAAATTAAAAGGAAATAACAAAACCTAAGTTGAATTTTTACTGGCAACACTATGTCTGTAACATGTAATACTGTGCACTGAAACCGTAAGGAAGGTAAGGATTGTGTCAGTAAAAGCAAGCAACTCTGGTACCAAATTGTGACGTCATTTTTTTTTTTTAATGTCTCTTTGCTGAAGAAATTTGAACGGTTAATTGTAAAATTATTGAAACACTTCTGACCATAGCGCCCGCTGTTAACGAGCCCCCTTGTTACCAATTTGTGGGGCAACAGTTCAGAAATCTCACATTAGGTTCATATTAATATTTTCCGGATAGGCATGTAAGGAAATGTTTCTTCCTTCCTTAGTCTAACTACTCTACTGACTGGGGTAAAATACAGATATTTAGGGCAGTGTTTCTCAACCGCCGGGCCGCGGCCCGGTACCGAGTCCTGGCTTCAATTATACCGGGCCGCGAGAGGTTCTCCTGGAATTTGTCATTTAAGTTTTCTAAGCAATTTTCATGAATAAATGTTTTTATAGTGGAAATATTCTGAGGAGAAAAAATATTCGTGAATGTGTCGACAAACTCAGACTCGGATGGTGGCACGAAGAAACTACAATATGCTACAAGATTTCATTACTCCAGTGATTGATAACTAATTTAAATGTAATTTTATATTTGTCAACATGCCACACCGTATACATAAGTGTACTAATGCTCTTTATGATTATGTCATACTTAATTATTAATACTTATGTTAGTTTAATGTATGAACTTTAAAAAAAATTGAAAGGTATTTACGAGTAAATTTGTTGGGACCGGGCTCTCATCTTATGAAAAAAGAATTTACCGGGCCGCGGTCTCACAAAGGTTGAGAAACACTGATTTAGGGAATATAACAGGTGGAACTTGCTTCGTCGGACCGCGTCTTTGAATTGCTCATAGTCGGTCATTTGAATACGCAGAGGAAGTTGGCCTGTGTATCCGCACTAAGTTTCATGAAATAATAGTTAAATTTTTAGCGGTCCCAGTGACCGCGCGGTGTAATGCATGGGTCTGCGGGAGCTCGCTTGCTGGGATTGCGGGTTCGAATCCCAGTGGAGGCATGGACGTCTGTCTCTTCTAAGTGTTGTGTTTTGTCAGGTAGACGTTTTTTGTCGGGCCGATCACTCTTCCAGTGGAGTTCTACCGAGTGTGATGTGTCTGAGTGTGATCGTGAAGCCTCGAGAATGAGGAGACCCTGGCCCACTAGGGGCTGTTGCGCAAAGAAAAAAAAAATTAAACTGTTACAATGAATAGAGACAAAGTGACAGACAAACTTTATGGCGATGTAATAAACCTCCTTTTAAGGCAATAAAAATTTATTTTATAAAAATGCCGGAACGTTAAAGAGAAACGAATCAGAATATACACGTAGAATTATCCGTCTTCACGTCACGAAGCCATGGAAGGAGGCTGGAGGCATAGCACTATCTTCTATTAGCCACGAATCCAGATGGAGGTGAACGGTAAGCCTTACACCCCGGCCCGAGGTATCCATTGAATAGGAGACTTGTCGGGCCCCTGTGCCAGTACGGACATCTCATAAAACCTTCCGGGTAGTATGATTTGTATTTTAAAATCATTATGGTGAAATCATATCATATATCAGAATTAATGAATCTTTTGCTTCATCAACATTATTATATAAGAAACGCCAGCGGCCGAGTGCTTAAATACGTAGTGGAAAATTGTGCTAGCCTAATAGTCGCTATTTAACAATGTAGCATATGGCATAATAGGGAAACGTATTACTTCCAGTTAACGGTACTTGTAAAGAAGTCATTTGAGCTAGACGTAATTATAAAACGGATCTGAGACCAGAAGAGTTTTAGACGACACCTTTCAGTTGGCAGCACTCTACACCGTCTGCACTCAGCACAGCTCAGACCTGTTTGAATCCTGTTACTGAATGAATCTTGACAGGACTTTTCCTATCCACGCCCGTGTTATTTAAAGACTAGATTGTGCTTCTCTGTCGTGAGAGATTCGAACGCTGGGTAAGAAAGCGAACTGCCATTCGAGACAGCTTCATCCTTCCTTTTCTCTCTTGGTATAACGATAATGATTATTTTCGTCTCTATTTTTCTCTTCGTTTCTATCTGTGTATGAAAGTAATTGGATATCATCGTCATTTACCCTCTCCTATGTGACGCAGATGAATGCCTATTGTACTGCATACTGCACGTGGGATAACGGAATGACCATTGGGAAATGAAATTCTGTTCGGTTATTTTGTAACATAGAATTTAATCGAATCTACAAAGTAATGAATTTGTAGAAGACATTACTCTAGTTCAGTATGAAACTAACAGGACTGTAAAGTGTCTCAGCTGTATGTGACATTGTGCAGGTCGTTCTTCGCCCATTATCTTGGTTATCATAACTTATTTCTCTCAAAATACGTCCACCCAAATGTCACAGGATGTTTTAAGTATTTTGTACGTTCTCCTCAGTTTGCGTCACATAATCATCCTCTCGAGACTCTTTTCAGTGAGTGCTGTATAATGAGGATTCTCTTCTTCCGGGATCTGAACACCCAGTGACACGGCGTCTTATTTATTACAGAAGAAAGGAATCTCGGCCACGACACCGTGAAAACCTCCGAAGTCGCAGTCCTGTATAATGTCTGCAGTACAGCAGAACTGTTCAAGACCCTACAAACGTTTCAACTTTAGAAACTGTACGAAATTCGTAGTCTTTGTTTCCTGTATTTCAGAAATATTTTAGGGATTAAATTTCCATATGTCCTATAGAAATCACGATATTTAGTAAATTAATGCAATATAATATACTAATTCATTTGATACAAGGGGATGTCTTCCCCGTTACGGGCTGAACGGTTTGGGGATCGAGTCCCGGTAGAGGCGAAATTTTCCGCACCCTTCCACACCGGTCCTGGTGCCCACGCAACCTACTATACAATGGGTAGTGGGTTTCCCCCGGGGGTAAAGCGGCAGGGGCGGGGCGTTGACCACCCACCTCACTAGCGTCGAGGTTAAAGAAAGAATAGAGCTGTACCTTTACACCTGCTCTGGGCCTTCGAGGCCTGTTCTAGACTGAACTTTACCTTTACCTTTAATGCGACATAATCAACACTGCATTATGCAACTTTATAGAAAATAACTTTGTTTTTATAATCAGATGTTTATATTCGATTGCTTTATTTATTATATCGTATCCTGAAAAACGCTGTGATTGGTAAATTCCATCTTCATTCGAATTTGCCCTATATGGTGAGGTAAATTCAGTCAAATACGCAACTATAAATATATGGCTAAATGATGGTGTTTTTTAGCAATGGAAAAACTACATGAAGATGGATGCTATAGGCCAAAACTTGTAGTTTTTCCATTGCTAATAAATACCATCATTTAGCCATATATTTATAGTTGTGTTTTTGACTGAATTTGCCCCACCATATAATTTAAACACACAACGGGGATGGCAAACCTCAGAATTTGTCCTTCAGTACCATAAACAAAATTGAACGTCGAATAATCCATATGTTTAAAAATGTCGTTGATTGAATCAAATACCAATGAATAGCATTCATTTCGTTTCGATTTGTGTAGTTTTGAGGTGCCATTGCTGCAGAAATTGTGCACGGGCCAAGCTGCTTTGTATATACGTGAATATCGTCATATTGATATTCAGCAGCGGATATCAAATTTCGGGGTAGAAATTATACAAAGGACGACGTTAGAACTTACTGATGCCAGCATTAAGAACGAGTTTACATCCCCGCATATTGGAAATTAATTTATGCAGAATTTTCTTCCGGCTTCTCAAAATTTGTATTTTGTTATGCAGTGTCTTAATTTTGTACCGTCTCATTCCTGCAATTGTTTCTGTTTGGTTTCATTGAATAAAATTAAGCCCTGTTACAAAAACAGGTTTGATTTCTCTTGCGGTCGTGACCAAAATACAGCATAACAGACTTGAAGGCCATGTCATGCCCAGTTGTTCAAGACTTTGAACTCTTCAAATTATCCCCTACGCGCACCCATGCACGTGCCAGAGCAAATACTTATGTGTGTGTTCCGAACAACGTTTTTGTTGTGCCTAGAGTTTTATAAAGTCTTTCAGAAATTAAGAAAAAAATTAAAAATCAACATGAAGTGTAATATAATGGGGTACTGCAAAGTGTTGTTGGACGAATAACATTACTTCAGTTCTGTGGATGATTATTCCGTTGCAGTATGGAGTATTTGTCATTTTTGTGAAAATCTTTTTTTTAAGACACTGGAACATGGCATAAAGTTTAGAGTCACATTTACGTGACCGGGCGACCTATGAATCTGGGTTCAATTCCAGGCAGTGGCAAGAGATTTCTCTATTCTGTAAAAACGTCTAGACCCTCTCTGGAGCCAACGTCTTCGCTAAATTTTTTAATGGGCTCTGTGCGCCAGAATGTCAAGTTTTGTAAAATTTTTTGCTCACCCCCCCCCCCAGGTACAAAACCTGTGAGCACTAAATAGAGTGTAAAGGTAAAGCAATCCTATTACAGGCCAGGACAGGCCCAGAGGATTCTTAGGAAGTCAAGGTTCCCAGATTTCGTGACAACGGCAAAGAATGGTGGTAGGTTGTCAGCCTTACGCACCGGCCGCCTTTACCCCCAGGAAATACTCCTGGTACTTATTTCTGTTAGAGGCTGAGTCGACCCCAGGGCCATAGTGCGATCGGAAGGATTTTATGTCAAAGAAAAATCCACTGACACCAGTTGGGATCAAACCAGCGATCTTCCGATTTGTAGCACAGTTCCTTAACCACTGTGCTACCGCGGTCCCCATAAATAGAGTGTACTATGCAAATTATAAACCTGAATTCATTTTTCGTTAATAGTCATTCTCTTAGTTATGAAAATTGTAATTTTGTTTTTTTTTCTGTGCAATTTACTATACAAATAAATATCAATACAATCTGCAAAATTTAGATTTATTTAATTAACTCCTCTTTGTTTCATTATCATTCATCATTTTTAATTCGCAATTCAATTTTTGTGCCCATGGCAATTTCCATTGTTCGCAAATTTCATAAAACATGTGTGCGCGAACACGCATATTGCTTTGTGGGAACACACTGGTGCACACCCAGGGTCCCGCTCAATGGGTACCGACGGCTGCTTTCATGGGGTAAAACTTTTATTCCGTGTGACAACTAGAGTCGAATTTGACGCGGTGGTGAAGAGAAAAATTTCTGCCCCCGTCTGTAATCGAAAGGGAATTTCTCTTCGTTTTTCCCATAGCCTATTCATTATGCTGACAGAGGTACTCCGGCTGCACTTAAATTTGTGTATCATCCATACAGACTTCTTTCTACTGTCTCGCAGTCGTTATGGTTGCGAATTTGTAGCTGAATCATGTGACTTCTATCATAACATCCTCCTTCCTTGTCTTAATTTGGTATAAACGGAAGACAGTAATGAAGTTCTAAATTGTGGGTGTTCCATCCCGTTGTGCTAATATAACAAAGTTATTTATTGTCCGTCTTACACAACAATATGATGTAAAATTAAGTTATGTGCAATTAATAAAGCTAAAAATTTCAACCCCTTGGGGTCATCTTCAGGCTTATAAAATATGAATCATACAGGGTACGTCTGAAGTAGCTACCTACAGGATCCCGAGATTTTACAGTGCGTTAGTTATAAAATATATGTCATAAAAAGTTGGTTAAAATACAGGCAAAGAACATTTGATCGTGGTGAACAGGTGGATCGTTGTTGTATATATGTGATAGATCCTTATGTGTGTTAGGAAAGTGCCGTAATGTTATGGTCGTGGATTGGGGACCTCACGATGTACCTGTGACCTTATGCCGCATACATGTTTCAACCCCAAGGGGTTGAAACATGTAGCTTTATTAATTGCACATAACTTAATTTTGCATCATATTGTTGTGTAAGACGGACAATAAATAACATTGTAATGAAGTTCTTTATCGCATTTAGTTTCTATGTTAATAACTGGAGTGATTCTTCATTTATTGGCATGATATGAAATGTGAATTATTGTTCATCGTAAATTTACCTTGGCGATCCGCTCAAAGACGTTGAAGAAGTAAGTACTGGGAGTTCAGAATACAAGCGTAAATGTCTTCTCTCTATGTACGTGTCGTGTCTATGAAAACAAATACTGAAAGAGCGAGTGGGAGTTTACATAAATACATGCTGACATCGTCATACATTCTTAGCTTATTGCAGGCTGTCCGTAAGAAGAATTGCAACTTTAGTGCGTTACGTGTCGTAGAATACCGATAATTTTAACTTTAATATTATAACGCACGTAAATGCAGCTGCCTGAGGAATGGACAGCGAAGGAAATAAATATGAGTTGTGATAAGTGATAGATATTGAAGGGGGTTTTGTAAAGAGCCATGTTTTAAGTCTAATTTTTCATTTCCTTTTGAATATAAAGATGTGTAACTTGTAAAACAGACATTATTGTATATAATAATTGGGCATTTTCTTCGAGTGAGGCGTGGAGCAGAGTTTAACGCCTTTTGCGATTTACTTTGTTAACCAATGATCATTATTATTTCTTTCAGAATTGACAGAAAAAATCTGTAAATGAGAAGAGTTACTAAATCGCTTTAAAGGAAGTTTGAGTTATTTCAAAATGACGAAAAAATTATAAATAGTTTTAAAGGAATTTTCAGTACCTGAAAATGGCGAAAAAAGTATAAATCGCTTTAAAGGGAGTTTGAGGTACCTAAAAATGACGAAAAATTATAAATCGCTTTAAAGTAAGCTTGAGATACCTGAAAATGACGAAAAAATTATAAATCGCTTTAAAGGAAGTTTGAGGTACCTGAAAGTGACGAAAAAATTATAAATCGCTTTAAAGGAAGTTTGGGGTACTTGAAAATGACGAAAAAATTATAAATCGCTTTAAAGGAAGTTTGTGGTACCTGAAAATGACGAAAAAATTAAAATAATAATGTTGATGAAACTAAAGGCGGATTAAAGTGTGGGAAATTTTACACGCAGTTCACTGTGACATGTTTCTTATTCTCTTCTAAGGAATAAATTTCACCTGTTACTTTGAATAGGTGCAAAATTTATGTCTGCCAACTTGCGATGGCAGATTTTGAAAAAAAGGTTGATGGGCGAATATTTGGGCTCAAGAGAGAGGAGGTAATGGACAGTTATAGAGAACTGCATAGCACGAATCTTCACAATTGATCCTCTCCACTAAATATGATTCATTCAACATTACATGGTCTGTCCTGTGACAGGTACATAGCATCTTCAAAAGCCATTTCTCCAGAGTGCAATCCAGTGCTTCTTCTTTAAAGTTCCAGTATCTTCTACTTTTTCAAGTTCATCCAGTAGCTGCTTACGTCTTGTTCCTCGTCGTTTCTTTTCTTCTATCTTTCCTTCAATAAGGTGTTTTAGAAGGCAGTTCCAACGCAAGATGTGACAAATTCATTTAGCCTTCCGTTGTTCTATTGCATGTAAGAAGTTTCTTTCCGCCTTTACTCCATGAAATACTTCTTCATTTTTCATATGATAGTTCAGATTGATCTTTTCCATTTTTCTTCAACGTCAGGATTCAAACTTTCAAAGTATTTTTAATCCATTTTCCGAATTTTTTAAGTTTTTCTATCATTCGAAGCTATGCTCAAAATGTTGCATTTCAAATGTATTTAGAGTGAGTAAATCATGCAGAGTGAATTTGGCAGAACATACAGCAAGAACGTGTGAAAAGACGATATTTAACCGGAATATAACCTTAACATATATCTTGCAGGAGATAGGATGTAAGTCAGTGAAATTGTTTGAACTGATTAAGAATAGGATTTAATGAAGGATTTTGTTTACACTGTAATTAATTTTGGGGCTTCATAAAATTGATAATATTCTTCACCTGCTTTTTAATATTCGGTTAAATGTACTGATCCCAGCATTTCTGAGTGTATTTTAAACCTACGTCTGTCTTGTATGTTCTTTTGAGTTATTTTTGTTTGGTTTTAGCATTTTGTATTTAGCCTGAAACTCTGTTTGGAATGCAAGAAGTGTGGGAGATAAATGAGTCGTATGGTTGTACGGTCTGAGACTTACACTGACCGCATCCAGTGAAATGAGAATATTTGAAAGCTAAATTTCTTTTCAACTGAACTTCTAATATAATTTCTAAACGTAAAACCATTATTGCAATACGTATGTATGTACGTATGTATGTATGTGTGTATGTATGTATGTATGTATGTATGTATGTATGTATGTGTGTATGTATGTATGTATGTATGTATGTATGTATGTGTGTATGTATGTATGTATGTATGTGTGTATGTATGTATGTATGTATGT
>Ga0123354_10016990_pt1 | contig 11401 bp, 7 predicted proteins | sample TergutLab28metaG_2_FD_97872 | JGI IMG/M metagenome (GOLD analysis project Ga0123354, IMG submission 97872) | Labiotermes labralis P4 segment gut microbial communities from Petit-Saut dam, French Guiana - Lab288 P4 | ecosystem: Host-associated > Arthropoda: Insects > Digestive system > Gut ... | reverse complement strand
TCCAACGCTCCACTTCAAGTATCCAACATGTTTCGGCACCGCAATGCCATCTTCAGGCAGTCTACGAACACAAAGCTTTACAAGTCCAACGCTCCACTTCAAGTATCCAACATGTTTCGGCACGGAATGCCATCTTCAGACAGTCTACGAACACAAAGCTTTACAAGTCCAACGCTCCACTTCAAGTATCCAACATGTTTCGGCACCGGAATGCCATCTTCAGGCAGTCTACGAACACAAGTCCAACGCTCCACTTTAGATATTAAACGCCCTCGTGTCGTCTTTAAAATATTAAAATTTTAAAATTCCAGAATATATGTAGTTGGTAGGAATAAGCACACACTGCTGTGGCACCAACACCATATGATAGTAAGCTTCTTCCAATAGAAGCTCGCAGCCGTTTGCAAACATCTGCCATGCCATGTGCGATACAAACGGATCAAGTCATGAAAATTTGTTGATATTAAATAAGTGAATGTATATGGCTGAAACATGTGTTGTAATAAAGAGTATATATCGGAAGCTAGATAGTGAGGAATTAACTGCTCGTACTACCAGAAGTGGCCGTTGGACGCACAGCCGGTCTGCATCCAGTGGCGAAAACAAAACTCTCCTTCACTGCAGTGAACGGAATCCAGTTTCTCCTGTCGTTCAGCCCGTAGCGTAGTCACTATACTAACTGAGCTACCAATGTACAGATTATAGAGCAACACAACAGCAAAATGTAAACTATTTAGATATGAATCTCATTCCCTCAAACATGTTATTTTGAGCTCGACAGGTCAGACCCTTTTCACACAACCTAACGAACAACATCTGCTGGCATTTCACTAACAAACCCCACTTCATACACAGCAGAAATACCACATTCAAAAGGGATTTTATCTACCTGCAGCATATTGTATGACATTTTATCTGCAGCAACCAACGGACACGTGTACCAGGGTTCATGTATGGGGTGCGTGATGTAACTTTAATATATACAACAATACTAACTCCATGGAGAAGAATTATTCTTCGAAAGTTAACAGACCACAGCTAAGCAAGTAATTCCTTAGATTTTAAGGATCACGAAGGTTAATCACAGGGGGACAAGTGTAAGACACACCCCACTTGCCCCCCCCCCGAGCCTCCTGAATTTTGTCCACGCCCTCCCACTTTATTTCAAGATCAATTTTAATATTATCCTCCCAACTAAGTTTAGGTTTTAAAAGTTGTATGTTTCCTTCAGGTTGCTGATCAAAACTCTGCATGCACTTCGCTTCTTCTCCATACGTTACAACAAGCTCCGAACCATATCATCCCCGTTGATTTATTCGAATAATATTTGCGACGTACAGATCATGAAGCTCCTCATTATACAGAGCGTTGCATAATGTACTCCGGGATTACAAAAATTTATTATAGGAAAACCGTTGGACACGTATTTACGAAACCTGTACAGACAGAAGGAACAGCTCCATTTTTTTCCCCAGTAAGTGGTTTTTCATCGTAGTTCACATTTCTGCCGCTCGGCGATGCGAGTGTATGGAGTGAGAAAATGGCCGCTCCATGGGAGAAGTCTTTTGTGTGTTGGAATATCACACGAGTTAAGTCTATGGTTACTGTGCAACGTGCATTTCGTGCAGGTACGCAAAGGACCCGCCTACAGGACCTCGCTGACCTAAAGGCACGGATCATTGCAGCAGTGAAAAATGTCAATGCACCCATGTTGACGCGTGTGTGTATGGCGAGAACTTGAATATCGTATCGATGTGTGCCGTGTCACCCGTGGTGCACACATCGAACATCTCTGGTTGTCAAAAAAAAAGTTTTCAGTTTTCCTGTGGCTGTGAAAAATTCCATTAAGGTAGGTCCTTTGGTTTTCTTGTTATAAATGCTTGTAATCACGGAGAACCTTATGAAACGCCCTGTATAATTTTCTCCTCTTGTTACTTACTCCCCCTTAAGCCCAAACGTATTCCTTAGTACCCTGTTCTCGAATACCTCTAGCCTACGTTTCTCTCTTAATTTGAGTGAACAATCTCACACTCACATAAAGCAACAGAAACATTATGTTTTCCCTGTAAATAATCACTATTCCCTGTAATGCGTCAGTATTAAACACATTTTCGGCCCAAGAGTGTTGAATACTTAAGGAGTTATTTATCGACTGTCGGAGCACAAACGCGTAGGCCTAGGCAAGCATAACATTTGCAGCTTCGTCAAAGTAACAAGAACGCAAGTTTAGAATTCGCCACCAATGTATAAGCCTTTGAATACAGATTTTCAGTGTTTCTGGAATTTGTTCTATTGAATTCCTGGAAAACTTCATTCGAAGCACATTAAAATTCTGCCCTAGTCAACTTCTCTCTCTCTCTCTCTCTCTCTCTCTCTCTCTCTCTCTCTCCAAACTTCTGCATACCGAATGCCGGATATTAAGCCTACACGCTACCGAAATTACTAATTAATATTTTATTTCCTGAAGAGGGAGTAGGAAAAACATGTCTTATTTTCACGCAGACGTGTGAAATTTGGTACCTTGTAGTAAGTTATGAATATAAGCAGAAGGTGCTCGAAAAAATGGCGATGAGAAGAGCACAGTCGGGCCTACTATTACGCGTGCTTCCTTAACGCGAACTGGCTACGTGATTGATGAATGGTGACCGCTGTTTGCATAACACGACTTTCCACATACACGTACTGGCTACTACGCGATTTCAGCGACCGTTGTGAAGATATAAGGTTGGATGACGGGGCCTATTTTATTTGATCTGCCCCTAATTTTATTAAACGGATTTCTTTATTGCAAATTCTCATAAAAACGCAACTATGGCGCTGTGGCTGTACTGACTGTACTTCGAAGTAGGAAAAAGAAAATAACAGGAAGGTAGAGAAAATTAGTCGCGGTTAATGAGAAGCTTCTGAGTCTTCATCCTACATCAAACGTGGAGCAAAGGGCATCGCATCAGAAAAAGAAGATACGGAAGGGGTACAACACAGGGAGGGATGGGAAAGAATCCAGTAAGGAAGACAATTTAGGCTTACATATAACGTAATACTGTGGCGTGTTCTCATGACCATTCTTGCCATGGAACCAAAAAATACGTTCCAATTGTATTATTAATGACCTATATGTACCTGCTAACAATATACAGGCCTTAGGTGCTGCTACTGAAATGCAACAATCGGTTCCCTTTGCACTGTTACTGAGCTACAAAATATTTCGTACAGCTGTCATCAGCACAAATGTATTTAGGTCATAATGTAGAGTGCCTGATATTTTTGTCCGATTTTAAACAAAAGTGGAGATACTCGACAATTTTGCTTTAAGTCCACAAAACTAAATATTTTGAAAACCCGTCTAGGGGGAGACGCGCAGACAAAGAGGAGAGGAGGACGGACGGACGGACATGGGGAAGCCTAAAAATGTTTGGGCAACGCGAAGAAAATAGTCCACTGGGAAAATTTTATTAGGATGTACATAAACAAATAGGATAAGACGATGTAGACCGAATCCAAGTGGCTCATGATGGGGTCCTGAGAAGGACGTCTGTAAGTACGACAATGAACCTTCGGATTCCATAAAAGGAAAGAAACGTATTAACAAGCTGCTTAATGGAGTTACACACTTCAAAATGATAATCACTACACGATGTAATGAGATTTCAGAAACAGAAGATACATGATTATTTAGTTTCTGTTCCAAAATTTGACTGAGACATGAAAAAAATAAACACGTTTTTCAATGTAACGAAATTAGGCGCCTGCATAGAGTCTAAATCTATTTGTGCAAATTATCGCCTTCTTGCATCGAGCTAATTCATTACAGTCAATTACATATCGTTAGCGTTCTTCCCTTAAAATTCCGTTCCTTTGAACCTAACGGGACCCAAAACGGTAAACTTGTTTAATTACATGGTGTAGTGACACGTACGTAACGCTGGTTGCTAGGAGACCCACACTTCAAAGAGTTGAACTGACTAAGTTAAAATTAAACATCACGTCAGTGATAGGAGACAATCACCGTCTTCAATTTTTTGTTTACTGAAAATACATATTTCCATTCATAATCTGAGACAGATACGTCACGTTACGGACGGACAGTTCAGAATGTACCCTCTTCCCTCATTCCATCTCACAGACTAACTCCATAGAAATTTCCACTCATAATCTGAGACAGACATGTCACGTTACGGACGGACAGTTCAGAATATACCCTCTTCCTTCATCCCATCTCACAAACTAACAAACTCCATACAGCAGAGACCTTACTGAGAAAATAATAGCTACTGATCTAGACAAGAAATTTGCTGTATTTTACTATATTTTAGAGAACCTGAAGCCTCGCTGACATGCTGAAGAGAGATGGCCAAGTGTCCATATTCCGAGACACAAAATAGAGCCCGCCCCCTTCCATCTGATTTAAGATCCATTTTAATATTGCCCTCAACTTGCGCACAAGTTTTATTATCCGTAGCTGACTTCATGAAGGTATGTAACTCAGATTATATATCTTCGTATGATTGGAAGATAATGAATAATTAACTGTAAATGATTCGATAGTTCGCGGGTGTGGCCTGATTTAAAGTATTAAAGAGTCATTATTTTATCTGACAAAAAGGCTGTCACTTCCTGTCGGCTCGTTTATCGCATTAAGGTAGCATACGCTCACAGGAGACCCGACAGAAAGACAAAGGATAGTTGTCACATGAAGCAAGGAACCAGGTACAATCTTTTTCTCCCAGCGTCCGAGGAAACCACGAAAAATATTGGTCAGGGTAGTCGTCGTCCTTGCCAGAATTCGATATGGGTACCTTCCGAATACAAATCAGAAGATTTATCGCTTGAGCGAATTTGCTTGAGCAAACACACAAAAATAATATTTTAAAAATCACCCTTTTCCCGTTATATTTGCATCCGACAGAACGTTCATAACATGAGTGATGCGTAACTAAAAATGTCAGAGACATAAGTTGTGTCGGCTGTGAACATGGCAGCAAATAACCGCCAGCAGGCACATTGGCATTTCGGTTGCATCAACCGAGAAAGGAAGATTCTTTGCAGATACAGCAGGATCATAAATATAAATATATATATATATATATATATATATATATATATATATTCATAACGTCGACCTGAATGACACAGAGCGGCACATCACGTCCTTCTCTTGGTAGCCAATGAAAAAGGAGAAGGAGAGAACTCACTATCTCGAGACATTAATAACGCCCTGGGTTACACAAATGTCACGTTTAAAATAATTACAGGCATTCTTCACGATTTTGTGTAGCACCAAATTTTAGGACGCGGAATCAAATGTAAATTATAGCAACTAATTAATTAAAGCGGGCTTCTGAAGGGGTAATGTGTCTCTTCCATGTTGTACTGAATTAATAATATGCTAATGAAACTTGCTGGTGTCACGAGGAGTTGTTAGCATGCAAACAGCACCGCACCAGTCATCCATTTTTGCTTCAAAGAAGTTGCATTCGTATTATTTTGTGGGGCCTACGGTCTGCGCACACGAGTGAAATTGTCTTCCGGGAAGGCAAGTGGGTGAGCTACGATGTCTAAGGTAGGTGAAAGGTGATGAATGTAGCCAAACACCTGGAGATAAACATGAATAATTAATTGTGATATTTATTTACGCAGAACACATAACATTTTCATTGCAACACGGCACGAATTTCGACCAGCCACCACGTCTCTCGCTGGAAGATGCGCACACAAAAACCTGTAATACGTTACATAGGAAAACTCCGAAAATGAACACTTGTTCTTCCATACACTTTGTGTTGCAAGTAGACGTTATGTTATCTTAGGCGCCTTCAGAAAATTGTGGAAAGCACCAATCAGCATCGTCGACCCTGTATGTCCTTCTGGCCGTCTATCCTTCCATATGGAACAGCTCGGTTCCCACTGACGTATTTTCATTAAATGTTACGTTTCAATATTTTTCGAAAATCTGACGAGAAAATTCAAGTTTCATTAAAATCTGACAAGAATAACGGGTACTTTACACAAACACCTATGTACATGTATGATAATATCTCCCTTGATTGTGGGCCGGGTAGCTCAGTCGGTATAGCGACTGAGCTACGGGCTGGACGGTAGGGATCTAATCCCGGTTGGGAGGAGATTTTCCGCCCGTCCAGAACGGCCCCTGGGGCCCACCCAGCCTCCTGTAAAATGGGTACCGGGTCTTTCCCGGGGATAAAGTGCGGCCGGGGCGTGCTGCTCAGCACTCACCCCCTTCTAGTGCCGTGGTCATGGAAGAGTAGAGCTATAACTCTACCCACCCTCTGGGCCACACCGGACCTGTAACGGGATCACTTTACCTTTTACCTTTTTATCTCGCTTAATTATTGTTAAAGTGAGAAATGTTTCAGATACAACTTTTAGAGCAAATCAAAACACGCATTTTATGTTCAATAACTTTCCCCCAAAGAATCGTGTCGTTTATGAGACAAAGTGGAAAAACATGGTAGTGTCCGACAGGCCACAGATAACAATATAATACAGCTTATGCGCTTTGCTTGCTAAGGCTACAGACACACATTCAGAATATGTAACACTTAATGCTTTTCCACTGCAAAAAAAAATTGTTGCAGGAACGTGCTTCAATGTTACATTGACATGTACATTGCTTGTCATGTTTAGTGGTGAATTTTGTGACTGGTGTACTTTCAATGCAAACAAAACAGCAATGGAGTGACTTAGAAAATGTATAAAAAGGCACTAAATAATTTTCATTATGCTTCTTAATATTAAAAACCAAGTATGTGCACATACGTGTGTGTATATATATATATATATATATATATATAATACACGCATTGTATATATAAGTTGCATAGAATGAACAATATCAAAATTAGTTTTTATTATAAAATCATACTTTATAATAAGATACACTCTCACTGGAAATAGCTCCGAGGTGTACTCAAAAGGCTTAAGAATTCAAAGATTAACGGAGAAAAATTGGCAAAAATGTGTATGAATAACAGGGGCTTCCCCTGTCACTTTGAAAACTGTACAATCTGACGTTGAGGAAGCTTAACTTTATCCATATGACTGCTTTCTCCTGATTTTTTTTTCTTTGCCTTTTACAAGCGACGAGAGAACAGAGTATTTACATAAGGAACAATGATTGATAGAATCCGCTAAGAACTGAAGTAAAGAATTGCGTGGCGTGGGGGTCTTCAATTTGAATATTTCAGTCAGGGTGTCTGGTATCGGGGATTTAGTCGTCAGTGGCCTCATTCAGTCTTTTCGACCAAATTCTGGGCTAGCAGGCAAGCCTTGCACCCTTCCAAATCCATTTAACCAACCCAGAAATATACGCGTCGTATTTCTCAAGTTGCAAAACGTTGTTAAATAACCCTAGCGTCTATCGTCCTACAATGCTGTACCACCTGTATACAAACAGTTTTGTACAATGACAAGAGAAGTATAAGAATTATTATAAGTAAAATGTGGTCGCTGCAAATGTTTGGTATTCTGAAGAATAAAAAACCAACTAGATGCCACTTGATATTTTATTGCACTTCTTATAGGCTCTACATGTTTCGAGCATTACTATGCCCATCATCAGGAGCTCGCGACTATGTTGTTGTTTACCACATTGGTCGTGTCAGCCCGGACACTACTCCAGCCTAACTGCACCTAACCTCCAACATACAGCAAACCAAGAACGACATGACCAATGTGGTAAACAACAACATAGTCGCGAGCTCCTGATGATGGGCATAGTAATGCTCGAAACATGTTAAGCCCATAAGAAGTACAATAAAATATCAAGTGGCATCTAGTTGGTTTTTTATTCTTCAGTTATCACAATGATGCACGGTCCAATAAACATCAGTTTGGTATTCTATGGTTGGGGGGAGGCGGCATTCCTGCCCAAAAAGACTAACCAAGCGTGGTAACCACCACTGCGTAAAGTTAGAATTCAGAAAAAAAAATTAAATTTGCTAAGGGACCCAATTTCTATGTCATCGACTCCTAGTACTGCAGAATGTCTCATTAATAACCGCCCGAAAGTAAACATTTACAAACCGTTGTACGTACATCCATAGATGACAATACGCATAATTCTTATGAACAGGAAGTTCTGTTTATTGCTAATGGCAGCCGTGAAGACAGTATGGTGACAATGATCCAGCAGTAAGCAAAGTGTGTAATGATCTACTGAATACTGAAGGCGAATAATGACGAAGAGTGGACAGTGGAACATTGTGGCAGTTCAGATACAAGTAGGTAAGCTGGGGGAAGCTACAACCCTCCTTCAGTAGCACTCAATCAGATGTGCGACACTTCGACAATTTGGAACAGCGCCCAACAGTTCAAATTCTGCACGCAGCTGGGCTAGAGGGCGGTGCTGCCTACAAACAATATGGTGTCACTCGTCAATGGGCACGTGAGGTGCACAATTTGGTGCAGTAGCGGTGCTCAAATACCATGAAATCGTGTGGGGCGGAAGGGGCAAGTTGAAAGCTTTCTTCGTGGCCATCGACCCCACTCACTTAGCGTTCTTGAAACAATGGTATAGGCTGTGTGTGTCACAGCAACACTACCGATCACTGGCGACACATGGCACAAAAATGCAGGCTGCTATGGTCTCTGCCACACTCGACAAGTTGGACCTGTAGACACGGGATTAAATAATACCCCTTGTTATGTCGTTCTTTGGCAACCTTTCTGTTGCGTCCTGAATACTTCACATCAGAAGGGGATGACAAATTGGAAAAGGTAAAATATCAACTGCTTTATCAATAAATATTTACATTATTCGGGTGACCAAATAAAAGAAGACGAGCGTGGCAAGTTGAACGTATGGGGGAGAAGAGACAGAATTTTGGTTGAGAAGCCTAGAGGAAACGGACCACATGGAATACCTGGGCTAGATGAAAAAATATTAAAATAAATCTTAAATGGGATGGCATGGCGTGGACTGCATTCACCCCATTTACAATATGGACAAGTGGTATGCTTTTGTGAGAAATGAAATGAACTTCCGCGATTCATAAAATGCAACGAATTTTATGACCACCTAAATAAATATTATCTTATCAAGAATTCTGCTCCATGGAGTCAGTCAGTTATTTAGTCAAGTATGAATGTTCAGGCCGTATATGACGCTAGTTCCTTCTTCCGCAATCCGTCTCACCACGCGTCTCTAGCAGAAGGTTCAATTAAACAAACGGTAATTTTTAAACAAAATAAAATGTGGGGTTTTCATGGCGGCAAAAATCATGTTCTTGTTTTCCAAGCCATGATATCGTACAGTATGGTACGTGAAAACCAAATTTCCGACGTAATACTATCCACAGCACTAAAATGTGTTTTTTTAAAAAAAAGTCATCTGTGGGTCCAGCCGGACGAAACCTTCTTTACCTCGTCCCAGGTCACGTGAAACCACCTTCACACCAGCTCAGTCAGCGCGACGGCAGGGATATTAGTCATAGCGCTTTGCATTATGGGAAAACGGAAATGGACTGAAATAATTGAGGAAATGATAGGAAGAAAAAACTGCCACTGTCATGCATACCCCCAGAGAAAATCATTTCCTGAGATACGGTGAGGCAAGTGTTCTCGACAATGCTTTTCGTTCTCCACGAGCAACAGCACTATTGATAGTGATGATGACAGGATATGGTGGCAGTTGTAAGGGTGGTGACAGTTACAAACCACGAACTTCGACGCCAGAGGTTATCACAGCAGCGCCGTTGCATTCTTCTTTTATTAGCCTGAAGATGGAGGCAGCAAGCTCGTCTGAAGCGTTGGTAACTACACACCAAACTGTATGTCCTCATATCCCAGAATACCAGAATCTTTAACTACAAACTTACCAGTAAGATCTGCGGGACAGACAAGTGGAAAGTTCCAGCAGTGTAGGCAGCAGCTTCATTTTAACCTGAATTAGCTTGAAGCAAGCAGAAAATATCACGCCTGCCCTAAGAATATACCAGTATGAGGATACTTTATTGGCTAGCGCAGTCGAATATAAAGCCTTGTATCCCACTGCTATTTGGCACTGAGGTACAGCAAGATGGCATGTCGTTTCGTTGGAGATCTTCGATTTATAACCCAGACAGAAGCAGTAGTTGAGAATAGCATGGTCTCGCACACCGAGTAACTACCTGCATGGCAGAATCATTCCTGGTAACCTGACAGTCACTGACATGTCACAAAATTCACGCCTGTTTTACGAAGCCGAGTTCAACTCAGTGCCCCCAACACCAGGCCACTGGATCCTATCCCAGGCCAGCTGATTTCCTGTCTACACCTCATGAACTTCAGATTTCCTGACTAAAGCACTGTTATGTCTCACATGTGATTCGTGCTTCATATTCTGCTTATTGATTTGACTGATTAAATGAAATACAAAACGGTAAGACAGAAATGCCTGACGAACATTGGCTCATCTTTCGAAGGAGATGATGTCAAATTTTCTCATACGAAGTGTTACAGCAGAAAAGTTTACGTTTCCCCACCCTCTTTCCGCCCTTCCAAACCACCCAAATTCTATATTGTGAACCGTGGCACAAGAACCTCAAACGGCTAGACTGCCATACAATCATGGCACCACCATTAGCACACAAGTGCATTAAAATTAGTTTATATTCACCATGAACTGCTACACTAAAGTTTACCGTACCTTTAACATCACAACACTTTTTCTTGGATCATGAATTACTACGAGGCTTATTCAGAAAGTAAGTACCGTTTCGGTGTAAAAAAAATCGAGTAAGGTTTCGTATAAAATTTTATTATTATCAGATTCTACATTCTTAAAACTATTTTTCCACATATTCGCCGCCATTGTTGAGGCACTTATCGTAGCGAGGCACAAGTTTTTGTATACCCTCCTCATAGAATGCGGCCGCCTGCGATGTTAGCCACTTCGGCACTGCATCTTCCAGGTCATAGAGTCCTTGAAATCTGAGGAAAGTGCAGGGACAGATCAGAAATTGTGAAACGTCTGTCGTCACGCACTCTTTCGTTGACCTTACACACCAAATCATCATTCACCAAAGATGGACGCCCACTTCGCGCCTCATCGTGCACGTTCTCTCGTCCTTCATTGAACGTCCGAACCAATTTCCTAACCATGCCATCACTCATCGCATTGTCACCATACACTTGACAGATCTGGTGATGAATCTCACTTGGTAGCACATTCCTAGAGTTCAAAAAACGAATTACATACCGTATATCACAGTCGGCGGCCTCTTCAATTGTCTTAAACAAGTTTAACGCACAGGAACAAACATAAACATGACACGAATTCCACGAAATGGCGTCTGTGGCTTCTCAATTGATAGAGGAAGTCACTGCACATGCGCAAAGTGACAGTCTCGAGGATGCGCGAGAGATATGCGCAGACGGTACTTACTTTCCGAATAACCTACGT
>Ga0123354_10016989_pt1 | contig 11401 bp, 6 predicted proteins | sample TergutLab28metaG_2_FD_97872 | JGI IMG/M metagenome (GOLD analysis project Ga0123354, IMG submission 97872) | Labiotermes labralis P4 segment gut microbial communities from Petit-Saut dam, French Guiana - Lab288 P4 | ecosystem: Host-associated > Arthropoda: Insects > Digestive system > Gut ... | reverse complement strand
TGGCTGACGCACAAGGGATCAAACACCAATGGATTAACATAGTAAAAAAAACTATAAAAAAAAGACCACAAGAGAATATGTTCGTTGAGCATAGTGTGAGTGATGTGGGGGGGGGGGGGGGAGGGGGGGGGGGGGGGTTGCTCTGTTGCCTTCATTCATTCCAGATTTAACCATCATTTTTGCTAATTAAATAGTTTTGTTTAACTTGTATTTAACGTCTATCGATTTTCATAATAAAGCCCTTTGTCGTCTCTTCGAACTTCGTAATGACACACAACCTCCGGCCGTCTCCGGGCCTCCAGAAACATTACTACGCTAGGTGAGTCACATGTTTCCGACCCCAACAGTGATCGGACTGTCCTAACTCTTCTCAATTCTAGAAATTCCTAAGGGTTCCTTCGTGATAGTATTGCAATTACGCTACTTAAACAACTTGTACCACAATTTAAAAAGTTTAATTAAGGCACACACAACTTAGAGATGCAGTTAAATAAAGCAAAGAAGTGAGAGGCCAAGGGACAAACCATAGGGAAAGGTTAGAGTTTGATTTTATGGGCATCGGCGCTGCAGTTTATTTCACAGAATCCAGAAACTTTCAGAAACAGACCTATTCATTAGATAATGTGTGATGTTCTTATTGGCTCAGAAGTTATCCTATTGACCGATGACCTTAAATTGCCAGTCTCTGGTACAAAAGAATGTGAAAACATCTATATGCATAACGTCTTCGATAAAAGTAAGTATACACATACCAAACACATGATTCTAGTACGTCAATAACAAAGGAATAATAGCAACAATATTCTTAGCTTTAACACTTTAAAGCCGTGGCTGATTTGTGTACCACAGAGTTTAATATTACAAATGTCTACGTTTTCCTCACATTGCATTATATATACGTTTTGTATTGATTGTAAAACAGTAGGCCAGGATTTCCCCCATACAGAGTAAGAGAGAGAGAGAGAGAAGTGTGAGGATTGCAGTGAGAGGCACAATACTGATCATTGTTACCGTTTCCGAGGCACTGCCCGTTCGTCCTTCTAGCAAAGATAGGCTGGAGACAAGGTAGTGCGTCTGGAGATGAAGAAGGTCGGATGATGGGACGCGGAAATTAGGGAGTATGCAACCTACACAGCATTAACTGAGTGGTTTTAATATCCACGACGCTGTGTGTTTACTGCGCGTTACCAACTGAATTGGTAAATGCAATGGAGATTAAATTGGTCTTTAAAGCGTAAATGTCAGGACATTGTATAGAACGTTGCAGTTGAATGGTTATTGTGTCTGGTTTCTGTTTGGAAGTTATCTGGAATAGCTGACTGGCTATGCTGACTTACTTTATTTTGTGGATTTCTCAGTCTTCCCACTTATATCTGAATATATTACAACAGGCCACCGTCACTGTCACCACTAACACTCTTCCAATCCATCATTCACTATTATCGACGATATATGACCCAAAACTAACCTCTTTGACCATGAACTTACTCCCCGTTATGAAATCGATAGGTTCATTGCAGCGTTAAACAACAATTCACCATTTAATCCTACCATAAATTCTGACAAATCCATTCCACATAGTTATGCCCTATTTTTTAAAGATACATTTTACTATTTGCCTCCTTTGCACTCCTGCTAATTATCCCAAGTGATCTTTTCATATTAGGTCTCGTGATTAAATGTTTCTGTTCCTGTCTTGTATAATATACACAATGTAGATGATTTGGAGAAGAATAAAGTAATTACGCTGCTCTCAATTATACAGTTAACTCTCTCTGTTCTCATGTTAGTGCCTCTCTCTCAGGTCCAGTATTATCCTAAGCACTCTTCGCTTGAACAACCTTAATTGGTATAGGCAAGGGACCAAATTTTACACATTTCTAAAATAACGGATAAAATCGTTTCGGTAGCCTGCATTGTGTTGTTTGTGATTTAAAGAGTAAACAGGAGAATGAAAGTTTTTTAATTAAGCGGCAACAATATTTTCTGAATTTAATGTAGACTTAAATTTGTTATGAATGTAATTTCGATTTATTGCTGTCATTTCATCCACTTTTACGTTGTCACTTCTAAAAACTGGCTTTATTTATGTTATTATTCTGTAATACGTACTTTCATTTTAATACAAATCTCCCTCTTCACAGAACAAGTCAAAACTGTTCAATACGTTACACCTTCATTGTGTTACTATGCCGTGGGTCTGAAAATAATGATATCTTAATATAATACATGTTGCAAGAACACAGAGACCTTATTCAGAACATTTTGCTTCTCATCACATTGTGCCGCTGTTTGATAAACTTTTGCCGACCTTGTGTGATCAAAACACGTGTTTATTTTTACATTGCAGTTTTGCACAATAGCCATTTAGTTAACTCTCTTTAAACTGTTATTTGTCCATCATTTTTTACATCTACTCTCTTAACTTGCTGTCAATCTGTAAATTTTTGTTTCTGAAATGTAGCCCTTTGGCGCATTAAAATTTAGTTGTCCTACGTGAACGCGATGTATTAAGGCTGATTAGCCAATACTTTATCTACAACACAGCTGCATCATAATAGGCCACAGAGTTTAAAATTCCAGTAGCGATGACGCTCCAGACTTGTACTGGAAGGTGTAAGTTTCGATTCTGACCTGGACACCAGTTATCCTGATGTTTATTGTGGGTATTCCCAGTATCTCCACCTTTCAGCTATACGTCGGGATAGTACCTCGGTAGCTCATAAAAGATTCCTTCCAAATTTTTCCGATTTATGATTCATCAGACAACCTACAACACACGCTTTATAATGTATCCCAAAAGTGAGAAAGTGGAATCCGAGGTTTAATATTTTACAACAGGGCGATAAAACACAGTTGTTTCCAAGTTCGTCAAAACTGATGGACCCAGAAAGTCACTCTTCCTGTAAAAACAACTATAATTTTCCCGTTTACTTGTTCCTATCTTCCTTGTGCTTCAAGACCCATTAAATCTCTTTTACTTCCTACAAACACTTTCTGCAAATGGACGATTGTACGTTCATTTTCTGTGATTAGAAAGCTAGCAGGTTACTTAAAAGAGACTTAGAGTCTGAAGAAAAGTAAGGAGAACACCTCTGATATTATGCTCCTTAAGCCACTGTAGAAGAGTTCAAGAAACTTTTCAAGTAATTAATTTAGTTATTTACACGTTTGTATAGAGACACTCTATCTCACAATATAGAAGGTGATATCAAAGGACTAAAGTACTGAAGTGAGAAGAATGTTAAACGAAGGGTCGCGAGCTACATAACGATACCGATTTAGTGTATGTCATAGGCGTCCAATCTTCTTATAGAAAAAGGGTCACACCCATTATTGTGGGCTGGTTCACGGACCGCAGTGCAAAAATAACAAGTGTTGTATATCACTGCCTAAATTAATGTTATTTTAAAATATATACTTAACTTAGAATTGTGGCCTCTGGCCGCACATTAGAACCTGGCGGCTATACGCACTGCACTTTCATCGATATAGACGGTGTCAAGACCAAGACCCAAACTACAGTTACTGCTTCAGCCACTGTGCTCCATCTCCAGACACCGTACTGAGAGCATACAGTTCAAAGCAGAATACTTAACCGGTACCTATCCAATTAATTTTGATTCCCTATCGCTTTGCTAACCATTTCAGAGAGCGTATAGTAGCGCTTTATTCTCAACCTATGCTTATTACGTATTCATCCAGAAAACACTTCAGTAATAAAACAAATTACAAAATCCCACTTGATTCCCATGAACACAATTGGTTCATCATGTTTCTGTGAAATCATAAAATTGCAGGGCAGCATGTTTCTACCAAGATTTAGTCATCTCCAGGCCATGTCATTATATCAATATTAATTGCAGTTTCATTTTAATTGATGTGTTAGCGTTCCTGGTATTATTACATAACACATGTTGCTTGTCAAAACAGAATTATAAGAATGTTATAGTATATGACAACTCAGTGTAATATTAGATGTATTTTCAATACTTAGATATTTCATTTGCTTCATTTTCTTCCCTGGATATTTCTTCTTGATTTTTCAGTGACGTTGGTAATTATGTTTGTTACTGCAATATAATAATTAAAATAATAATTATTACACGAAACGATTCTAGTTTTGATGCATTATAATTATGGACTCGTGAAGCTAAAGATACTTATTTGGTGTACAGAATGATTAAGTTATTGGTGTTATTTTCGTACAGCTTTATTGCATCTGTGGCAGTAGATATCCAAAGGATACTGTTTATGTCAGAATCCCATACTACAATACCTCACGACTGTACGTGAACCTGATGTTAATATTATAAGAGCCTTTTTAATGCCAGCTTGGTATTTTGGAAACGTAAAGTGTTGATAATTGATGGTTGTATAGTTACGTTTAGAGCAAGTATTATTGGTCTTCGCATTGTCACTGTCGGAAAGAGACTAGCATTGAGTATTAACGTAATGTTCGGGTGTGGAATGGAGACCACAACATATTCTATGTTATTTTAATATGTATAATCGTACGTCGAAAATTTCATTTTTATTAAGTGTTTTATCATTACTCTGGGTTTCATTTTTAGTTTCTTTGTCGAACTACTTATAGGACTTTTAAGTCGTCTTCATATATTTTATGTTATATGTAATACCTCCATTTTATTTTCCATGGGACCGAAAGCATACCCTTTGTCCAGGGCATTTTGAGCAAGCTTTGAGTTATTTTGAACAATGAAATTTACTCCTTAAACCTAGTTACACATTTTTCCAGTTTGTCCGTTGTGCCTGTGGGAAAAGTCTGTGCGTGTTAATTTTAACACTCCATTATTTTTCCATTTGGGCTAATTATCTCCTCTCTTATTCATGTTAAGGTTATTTTTGGTCTTATATGCAACTCCTAACTTGGCTTTTCTAAAATGTTTTGTGAAATGTTTAACCTCCTTATCTACACATGTGTGAACGACACCTATTTTCACGTTTCCGTGCTAATTTCCTATTTTCCTTCACGTTGTGTTTGTATTTCTAGGACAGGGTCAGTACATTATTTTATGCGTGTAGTTTTGTTTCAATAAGTCCAACTTCGCTTTCTTTTGCAGCTTAGATGTGAAACAAATAAAAAAAACGCCAGACATCTCTGTTGTAGATGTGTAAAACCGGCCGAAGGTAACAATGGAATTAAGTAGTCAATTATATAACATGGCGAATCAAAAACTATCTCCGAGTTTCCAAGCGTCTTTGTACTGTCCCTCGTTTAGCCAATCAAACCTTGACTGCGGTTCATCACGTGTTAACGCTTTTGTTGTTCGCGTTCCTACTTGTACTTAGGTGGCGTGGTGCTATTATGGTAACTTTTATTTGTTACATCTCTATGTGCGTTACTCATTGCAAAATTTGCCTCCATGAATCATCCACGTAACTATATGGCCGTCCTGACACGGTTTACAGTCTCATTTGTGCGCATAGTGGTTGAAGGTTTCCGGTGCTGCAAGGCCGTTTCTGTTGAAAAGCTTGTTTGTGATTTATTCTGTAATTTTATGACAATTTTATTGGAGAAAATAAAATAATGACAGATAACCTTGGTATAAGCTTACTTACAAAGCCTACTCAGTACGGTATCAGGGCTCATACATTGGGCCCTTCATACTGTAGAGATGTGGTGTGATGAGCCCGGGTTGTCGGTTAATCCTGACAATACTGGACTTGTTGCAATCACAAGAAGAAGGAAATTCCCAGGGTTCTTTGAACTACGCCTTTTTTGGGGACGATTTTACGCCGCTGTATGTCGGTCAAGTAACTCGGGGTAGTCCTGGATTCACGGCAGACTTGGAGGGAGCACGTGGATGTTAAAGTGAGGAGGGCTCACAATCTGCTGTGGCCCTGTAGGAGGGCCTATGGTGTGACATGGGGCCTGAGACCCAGGGTGGCTCATTGGCTCCACGTCTCTACCATTAGGCCATCCATTACTTTTGCATCCTTAGTATGGTGGCCTGGCTCTCAGACGACTAGTGCCCAGAAAAAACTAAGCAGAGTTCAAAGACTTGCATGCTTAGGGATAACGGGAGCGATGCGCACTACTCCCACTAATGCTGTGGAAGCACTTATTCCCCCTTCCTCCTGCTGGAGTTAATGGTACAGAGTGAGGCGAGGTCAGCTGCACATCGTCTCTGGAGTCTGGGAAGTTGGTCTTACCTACATCCCAATCGAGGACACAGCAGCATATTGATGCGGCTTCAGCAGTCAGACCCCATATATAATATGGGGTTAGATGTTATGATTTTGAACCCAAATATTGGGTTACCATGTTGACTATGGAAGACTGGACCAGAGGAATTGGGACTCTTCCTGTAGTCAAAGGGCTCGTCTGGTTTACAGATAGGTCCAGGATGAAAGAGGGGACCGGGGCTGGAGTCTATGGGCAATATGTGGGAAGAAGGCTCAGTTTTTCTGTAGGAAGGTACGCTACAGTTTCTCAGGCTGTGATATATGCTATCTTGGCATGTGCTCATGAAATTCAATTTGAGGGTAGACCAGAGAAGCCCGTGAGTATCTGCTCTGATAGTCAGCTGGCTTTGAAAGCTCTTCAGGCCTTCAGAACAACGACTCCATTGGTCCAACAGTGCCAAAAGGCGTTGAATGATATCTCTACCGGGCATGCTGTCGGGCTCTATTGGGTCCCTGGACATGCTGGGGTACGAGGAAACGAAATCGCCAACGAGCTCGCAAGAGGCGGCTGTTCTCTAAAGTTTGTTGGAGCTGAGCCAGCCTTTGGAGTCTATAGGCAGGATATAAGAAGAAGGATTAGACGTTGGTTGGTTAACCAGCATTAGGTATGGTAGTAAGGTCTTGGTAATACCAAAGACAGGTTAGAGAATTAATTTCGGGACCCTGTCTGGGTGCCAAGACTAGGTTTCTGTCCTTTAACAGGACATAATCCAGGGTCGTTACTGGCCCTCTCACCGGACATAAAACCCTGAGAAGACATCTTCACCTAATGGGGCTGTCAGACAGTCCATTGTGTAGGAGGTGTGGAGCAGAGTATGAAACCTCAGCCCACATTCTGTGTGAGTGTGAAGCTCTGGCTTCACTTAGACATGCGTGTCTGGGGTCCATCTTTTTGGACCCACAGGACATTAAGAGTAGATATCTGGGGGGGGGGGGCATCTGGAAGTTCAGTAAAAAGAGACAGGGCTCCCTTGAATTGATATGGGCCACAAAGGGGCCGTCAATTAATGCCTAGGTGCATCGGGACCGTAAGGTCTCGGATCCAAATGTAAATCAATAAATCAATCACTCAATCACTCAAGCCTGCTCAGGCATCCAGTAACGTTCTGAATTATTTTAAATCAGACTTTTTAAAAATTACATTTTATTTGTATTAACTAATTTTTCACAAGGGACACGATTAACAACTTGGTGAAAATAACAAGAGAACCATAATATATTTATAAGCCGATCTCGTTGGCCGTGCGGTCTAAGGTATACATCTGCAAACAATTACCTCTGAGATCCATAAAAATATTAATTTTATTTTGAATAAGGAGGAATAACCTGAGGAATTGAAGGAGTTGAACATTGTACCTGTCTATAAGCAGGGTGATAAAACAGATCGTAGTTATTATAAGGCATAACAATTTTGTCAACTACATACAAAATTTTATCCCAAATCCTGCTTGAAATTAAATGGTACACATCAGCTGATGATGTAATATATTGGGCGGAAGCCTACATACTATAAAAAAAAACAGAAGCTTTAGTATTTGCTAGTAAGAGGACTGAACTAGAAGTAAATGCTGATAAAACTAAGCACATTGTCATGTCTCGAGATCAGAATGCAGTGCGAAGTCAAAACATAAAGATTGGTAATAATTCTTCTGAAAGAGTGGAAGATCTAAAATAGTTGAGAACAACCTTAAAAAATAAAAATTCTATTAAGGAAGAGATTAAAAGTAGATTTAATTCAAGGAATGCTTGCTATCATTCGGTGCAGAATCTTTTGTCTTCCAGGTTGTCATCCAACAATACAGAGATTAAGATATACAAAACTATAATTTTACCCAAAGTTTTGTATGGGTGTGAAACATGGTTGCTTACGTTGAGGGAGGAACGTAGGCTGATGATGTTTGAGAATAGGGTGCTGATGAGTTTATTTAGGCCTAAGAGGGACGAGGTAACAGGGGAGTGGAGAAAACAAGATAATGAGGAACTTAGATATCTGTACTCCTTACCAAGTATTAGTCGGTTGATCAAATCGAGAAGAATGACATGGGCGAAGCATGTAGTATGTATGTGGAAGAGGGGAAGTGTAGACATGATTTTGGTGGAGAAACCTGAGGAGAATTTCTTGCTTAGCTGAGAACCGGTTAGCTTCTCAAGAAGGATTCTGCTCTATGGAGTAAGTAATTATTTATAATTATATACAAACTCCTTACCTTCACACATAGATAAACCCATATTTTTTCCCACGGCGCAACAGCTTCTAGTGGGTCAGGGCCAGGGCCTCCTCATTATCGGGCTTTCACGATCACACTCAGACACATCACACCCGTTAGGATTCATCTGGACAAGTGAACAGCCCGTCGCAGAGACCGCTACCTATACAACAAACAAAAGAGAGCGATATCCATGCTCCGGCGGGATTCGAAACCGCAATCGCAGCAAGCGAACTGCCGCTGACCAGCGCCTTAGACCTCGCGACCACAGAGATCGGCAGACCTATATATACTTATAAATATACATAATAGAATCTCATTAGCTTGAGGTGAACGGGAGGTTTCCTTGAAATACAGCGAAGATCGAATCACGACACTTTAGCGCATTTTAGTACATATATGGTAGGCGGAGAAAAGAAAGGACGGGAGAGATAGAAGGGTGTGTTATTAATTGCAGAATTATACACTCTCAGCATCATTTACTGCAAGATGAATATCATACGTGCGATAGTGAAGGTTGGAAAACATCCCGTACCAGCACGTGCTGCGTGTTGCTATCTGTGTGTAAGGTTCACAGAGCTATTTAAGATTTTTATTGCAAGCCATATCTTGAGACAAAATAAGTATAACTTCAAGTTAGCTGGTTACCTGGAAATTTCCGTACTTACGTCATTTACTAGGAATCGAGTCCATTAAACTGAATTAACATTATCATGTGCATGAGCAATGAGTACAGACCTACTTGGGGCGATACTAGAGGTCACGTCCAGCTCATATGAAGCGGATGAATGAATTACATTTTCTAGCTTAGTCATACCTGAATGACGATTATGTGAAGGTGCACTTTTACTACCGCGGTACCAGTCTCTGAAGGCAAGCTGTATTTCCACACCGATGGACAACTGATCCCTCAAACGTGAATCCTAGACCTACCTCTCTCTCAAGATACGGTGAATTTAACATAGAGTGCCGATCTCGCAAGAAAAGATATACTTCAAATTCCGGTCTACCAATCTCACAAGATGGGGTGTATTTTAACACTGGAGTACGGACTTCTCAAGACCTGCAACTTACACACCGGAATAACAGTCTCTCTCGTAACGTGTTTCTTACAGAACACAGTACCGATCTCTCAAGACAAGGTGCCCTTAACAAAGGGTACCAATCTCTCAAGACAGGATGCCCTAAACACTGTATACCAATCTCTGAAGACAAGGTGCCATTATCACAAGGGTACCAATCTCTGAAGACAAGATGCCCTAACACAAGGTTACCAATCTCTCAAGACAAGGTGCCCACTTAACACAGGGATAACGACCAACCAAAGAGCTATCTGAGGGCGGAGAATGGCGCGAAAGCGCAAATCGACGTCCCTTGATTTGTTTTGCCATTTCTGCATTTGATCGCATCGCTGGGCTCAGTGACAGACACCTTAATTTATAACTGGGTTTGCGCTTATGTTAACGATACAGGGATAAGGATCACAAGGTGTAATTCATACACTGCAGTGGAATCACACGACGGTGTACATTCCACCCTGGCATACCCATCTCTCAAGACATACACATTAAATACCGGGATTCCGATCTCTCAAGACATGGTACACTTTGCACAACGGGATAACAATCTCACACGACGAGGTGCAATTTGCCGATCTACTAAAAGGTGTACGTTACAAACAAGATGGAGTCTACTTTACATACTGTGGCACTAATCTCTCAAAGTACGGAGTATCAAAATATCAAATCAAGGAGTGATTTCCCCTCCGGGTTACAAATATCTTGAGGCTACATATACCTTCCACTCTGGGTTACCAATCTCTCAGGACAATGTATACTTCCCAGAGAATAGTATTATCCCCTCAAGGAAACCTGTACAACGAGTTTCCAAATACATACTAGGATTGCAGTTTAACAGCCCTTATACAAGGCCGAGTCGGTTAGCTCAAGTGATAACGAGGCGTCGGTAGCGCCGGCATGTTTATCCAGGTTTCCCCAGCTTAATATTATTACGGTGTATTAATTTTTAGTAATACCATCAAAACATTCTGAAATAAGTGAGTGGTCTAAGTTACAACTTAAACCACTCACTTATTTCAGAATACTATACCAGATGTTGTGTTAATACAGTTTGACCTCCTGATGATGATGAGCACAGTGTTGTTCGAAACATGTACAGCGTTATAATAATAAACGTACTATATAACGTAATTGTGCATCATGTTGGTCATTTACCCAGAGTCGTACCAGGGTGCACGGTCAACAAAACATAAAAAATTATTTGGCCGATTTAGGTAAAATTCGGTACTAAATATTTTCACCCAATTCCGTTGAGCAAGAGTGCGTAAATTATATTTGTCCTTATTTTTTACCTTCTCCTCCGATTGGGATACAAGTCGGCATAGCAGATGTCTGCTACAATGTAGTGAAATGTGGTGAAATCGGTACAGCAGGAGCCACACTTTACCGCAGGGCATTAATAATTAAGACATTTGTTCATTACAATTATTACACATGCAATAATTTTAAAGATCGGGTGTTTTGTAATTTTGAACAATTTTTTATAGTCTAAAAAGTTTATAATTTTCACTGCACAAATCACACATTGATGATTTTACGACAGTTCTACCACATACTGGAGAAAGTAAAAAAAGGTTAATGCAAGTTATACAACTTTGTACGGCCTGATGATGGGCCAGTGAGGCCACAAAGTTGTAGGAGTTGACGTACTAAAATATTTTGGTGATTCTAACGAACTGTATGCGTTTGTTGGTTTACATTGTGGCAAAATAATTTCCGTATTAGACGTAGTTCATCACGTTTTATGTGTCACATAATTTAGGAGGCTGCAAACCTCTAATTGACCACCTCTGTGGTCTAGTGGTCGGAGTTTCTGGCTACAGATACAGAGGTCCCGGGTTCGATCCCCGGCGCTACCAGATTTTCTGAGTAGTAGTGGGTCTGGAACGGGGTCCACTCAGCCTC
>Ga0123354_10016988_pt1 | contig 11401 bp, 12 predicted proteins | sample TergutLab28metaG_2_FD_97872 | JGI IMG/M metagenome (GOLD analysis project Ga0123354, IMG submission 97872) | Labiotermes labralis P4 segment gut microbial communities from Petit-Saut dam, French Guiana - Lab288 P4 | ecosystem: Host-associated > Arthropoda: Insects > Digestive system > Gut ... | reverse complement strand
TGGGGGGAATAAATTCTATTAATCCTTTCGTTTTTTTTTTTTTTTTTTAAAAATGTTTCCCTTCCCCCCACCCCCCCCCCCCCCCAACCACCACAGAAGTGGTAAGCTGTTATATCAAGTACTTGTGGAAAATTGCAAAATACACACTTCTCAAGATTTTTTGCATTTGGTATACTTTTATGGGATTGAATTACACAATTTTGTCCAGTTTAGAGCTTAAATATGCTATGAGTATATGAACAGTATTTACTGGTTCAAATGTAGGTTATAAGGCCATTGTTTTATGTGCAGTTTGACACAATAATGAATTATGTACATTGTGAGATGGCAGCACCAGCACCAAATCTGATCTTCCAACTCGTAGGCAACCCTCGTGGCACCAATGAAATGAGGTGGCAGGAATTAACCAGTGGTCACAAGACACTGTTTGCATTTCATGGCAGTCGCCTTGACAACTTCCACTCCATCCTGCACTATGGTCTACAGCAACATCTTAACAAGGTCAGCATTTGTCTTATTATTGAACTGAAGTGTCTGAGGCAAGTTGACCATTCAGTGTCAGCTCTATCACCTTTTATTTTTAGCTTATAATTTTGCTTCTGTTTTTGAATAGGTGTGCCAGCCAAAAAAAAAACATAGCCTAAGGGTGTTAGAACCAGTTTCTGAGGGAAATATTTAGATCTACAAGGAATTAACAGGAAAGTGGGGAAATTTAATAAGGAGGTTGTTCATTTGTACTCCTCACCAGATGACATTATGGTGATCAAAGCAAGAAGGATGAGCTGGATGTGGTATGGGTGAAAAAGAAAAATGCCGTATTAGTGTGGAAACCTGAATGGAAGAGTGACACGGAGGACCTAATCCTAGTGTTTAGGGCAATATTGCGAAGATCCAGTAGGTGATATGGTGTGAGAATGTGTGAAGGTAAAGGTAAAGATCACCCTAGAACAGGCCATGAAAGCTCAGAGGGAGAATAGATATATATATAGCTCTATTCTTTCTTTAACCTAAGTGCTAGGTGGGGTGGGTGGTCAGTGCCACGTCACATCCACTTTACCCCCGTGAAAGACCGGTACCCATTGTATAGGAGGCTGGGTGGGCACCAGGGCTGGTCTGAATGTGTGCAGAAAATCTCAGCCCCACTGGGTTTTGTACCCAGGACCGCCTGGCACGTAGCGAGTTGCTATATCGACTCTGCTTACCTGGCCCATTGTGAGAATGTGTACTGAATTTATCTGGTTTTGGTTGGAACCAAATGATGGGTTCTTTTTGTACGTGAATGAACCTTTTGATCCATGAAAGTAAATTTGACAAACTGAGCAACTCTTGGTTTCTCAAGCATTGCCACATAGTTACTTTTTCATTTGGGAAGTTTTGGGTTAGCATTCTATGGAAGGCCTCAAGTTGTCTTTGGATACACACATTTGAGTGTTGGCAGAATTTGTGTCTTTCTTTGTTTAACAGCAGACCTGGGGTAGAAGAGCGAGCTGGGCAGCTGAGGAGTTGTGGTTTGATTCAGGCAGGGGAAAGAGATTTTTTCTCATCCCCAAAGCTTCTGGACTGTCTCTGAGGCCCACATAGTCTCTTGTGCAGCATGTACCAGGGGTCTTTATCAGGGGTGAATCAGTGGGGCTACAAGGCTGACCACACACCTCCATCTGCTGAAGATAAGAATGAATCTATACTTTCACTCCCCCATATGCCTTCATGGCATGCTGAGGAACTGTTTTACCTTTACATTTTTTAACAGCATTTTTTAACCTGTTTCAGTGCTAGGCTTCTTTTAAATGTCAGGTCTGTGCTGCAGCCAGAGTGCTGTTCAATTTTTAAATGACCACTGCAGGACAGCATTTTTCCACGTTAGATTCATTCAAACAGCTGTGTCCCCTTTTTCTGTTAAAGATTAATTGCAGGGTGATTTTGAATGGTAACTTGGAAACATCTTCTTTGTTATTGTTACGGAAAGAATGAGGAAAGCCGTGAAGTAGCTGTGCATATAGTCATTCTCACAAGTCAAGAAGAGTCACCACTAGTGTCTTTCTACAGAGAGGTCTTTAACTCTTGTCCCATGAAGGTAGGAAAATGTGAGCTCAGTGTGTGAAGGTGGGTTGGCTGCCATGGTCCTTGTCTTGTCGGTGCTGGAGCATGAGACAAGTGCTCAGTCATGAGGTGTAAGTCATAAAAAGCAGGTGGTCAGAGTGTTTGTATGTGTGTGTGCACGTGTGCATGCGTGTGTGTGTGTGTGCACGCGCGTGTGCTGTTGGACACAGTGTCCACCTGTAATATGTGTGCATGGTGGCTTGGTTTATATTAATTGTAAATGTGTAACTGTCAGAATAACAAATTCTGTTATTCCAGAAATTCCCATTGCAGTTAATGAAGTTTTTTTCATGACCTTAAATTTGGAGTCTGATGTGCAGTGAGAGTGTGTAAAAAAAGGTAGGGATCATGGTTTTCGGACAAACAGTAAGTGGCAGTTGCTGTGTCTGGTTTATTCTGACACAATTCTTCAGAGAAATAACAGAAGAAGAAAAAATACACAGTTACTTCATGCAGAATGGTGCCACAGCTCACACAATAAACTTATCATTGGCTGCCTTGGAAGAGGTGTTTAGCAAACAATTGCCAACGTTGGATAATTCACAGTTTGTGGCCTTGTACATCTCCAGATTTGAATCTGTGTGATTTAAAAAATAGAGCTAATGTGAACAATCCATATTCTTTGTATAAATTAAAGGACAGTATTTCAAGAGAAATTTATAGATAATATGTGATGATAGGAGCTCAATGACATGTTTGAGAAACATCAAGTGGTGTGAGACCTGCTTAGAAGACGGAGGTGGGCACTTTGATGCATTTCTGGAGGAAAACAGACTCTGAGTTCCCAGTGGATTCATGCTTTGTGTGTGATAAGGCTCCTGTGACAGCTGCCATGCACAGGGACATGATAATAAGACCTCTCTGTAGCACAAGGTACAGTGTTGAGGCCACATAATGCATCTTGGGGCTGGGGGCTAGAGTACACATTTATAACATCGGTTAGGCATTGACCTTTTTGTCAGAGGGCCTGAGTTTAAGACAAGTTGGATGCTGTTTCTTCTAGTGTCTGGCCTCTAAGAAGGGTGGCACTAGTTGCCTCTCTTGGTTTGGATTTAGCGTTATGCCGTGGGTTTTTTTCTTATTGTCAGATGTTGGGGTTAACAATAATATTGGACATGGATGTTGTTCTGTTATTGCCAGAGCTGTTGGCATTAGCCACAGTAGCAACCATGCCATGTTATAGGAGCCATTCTTTGCCTTTACAAATCTCATTTTGAATGTCTGTACAGAATTCGTTGTTTGGCCATGGAATTTACCTCTCCAGTGAACTGAGTGTGAGCCTGCCATACAGTCCCATGGGATATGGCTGGGGGCAGAGCATTGTGGGTAGTGAGATGAGCTGTGTGGCACTGTGTGAGGTTGTTGACCACCCAGATGTGAAATTTCAGGATAAAGGTGAGAAACAGCACCACACTATGGGTCTGAGAGATGATAAAACAAGTGACAAAAACATGGAATACTGAGGGGTATCATTATATGCCATGCTCATTTATTAGACTGATACACTAACTTCACTGTGTTGCAGAGTCGGGTAAAACCCGCTGCATCGCCAAGGACAGTATTGGTGGAGAAGTGCCAAACAAGTACTATGTTGTCCTCAACAGTGATGTGGTGAAGGTGCGCTACTTGTTGGTGTACAAAAAGAATTCACATCCGGCCGGGTAAGTTCTGTTTTGAACATTAGTTTAAAACTGAAAGGCCAAGGCTTGCTGTTCTGTCATCGTGTATGTCACCAGGTAGAGTGAACAATGGCGGCAGTGGAAGCTATGCCCGAGTCAGTGTTTAATTTCAAAAGTTCTCTGAGACATACATTGCTTAATGCATGTGTGAATGTTATGTATCTGTCTGTAGACTTTCCCATTAATTAGGTTTGGTGTTATTGGTGAAGGTTTTTTTTTTTTTTTACAATTTATGCATGAAACCTCACTGCATGTGAAAATTAATAATCTTTCACATACATATCTTACAGTTGCATAAACCTATTTAGGAAGTGAATTGGATGTTTTCTCCTTAATTTTATACCATCAGATTATCTTACAAGTTTGGGATTTGGATGGACATGTGTATGGAAGAGTAAACATAGTCTGTGTATCTTCAAACTTCAGAATTGTCACTGCTTTAAAAATTAATGCCCTTAAACTTGTTCATTTAATGAAATGTATTAAATTTTCCATTGAAGTGGTTAAACATTATTACCCAGCGATGGTCTTCTGAGTTTTTTACACCCTTTTGTGTAATGAGTTTGTCCCAACGTTGCAGATGAATGTGCTGCCTCCATGTAATGGGTGAATGAATTCAGTTCAAGTAGGTGCTGAAGTAAGAGGAGGAATGTGTCAACTATGAGGCATGTACAACTGAAAACCATTTATGACACTGATGTGGCAGTGTAGATGGCAAAGCTGTGTGTTTCAATGAGTAATCACACTGGCAGACAATGTGAAGAATTGGACAGACTGGGTGAGTATCTAGTATGGATGATGTTAAGGTGCAGCTTAACATTGTCACTCCTAGCACACCTGCTGGTTGCAGAACTGCCAGCCCAGATATGTTTCACATCACTCACAAGAAAACAAAACACAGTGGAAACAAAATTTTTCGTGTGCAAAGAAAGAGATTTCTTGAGGGTGGCACAAACCCCATTGAATGACCAAAGCAGGAACTACATGGTCAAACTACATTCAGATAATGCTTTGTTTTTCTTATACCATGTTTTTGACCTGAGCTTGGTTGGATATTGGTGCATATGTGTTAAAGGTGGCAACTAGATTGTGAATTCATCCAAACAGGACCATGAGGATATTGAGGGACTGCTGCTTCTGAATTTCAAATCACACAGTAACACAATGAGTGCAAACTGTTCCTGTCAAATACTTCAAAAGCTGCATACCACAGTGAGAACAAATGTCAGGATGAACTTACTGACATCATCATCCTGCTGTATGACACTCTGCATATTCATGTGGTCCACATAGTTCAGGACCAATTAAATACCCTGAATTGGGAGGTGCTATAACTTTCTGCATACAGCCCAGACTTATTGCTATGTGATTTTCATGCCATTGGGTTGTGAACTTAAACCATAAAAGACTGTACATGCACACTGGGAAGTGATGTGCCAGAAGCTGTGTTACAGTGGTGTAGGCAATAACCCAAAGGTGGGATATGGTAACATATGCAACAGTGGTACTACAATGTAAATGCCTATGTAATTTTTTATATCATTGCAGTATCTTCACCTTTGAGCATCTTGTAATGAGTTTCAGTTGTATATGCTTCATATATAGAAAAGTTTCACCGACAATACAGCACAGTCTGAAAACCCAGAAGACCATCATTTGAGGAAAACCTGCTGTGAAAACCTGAAAACTAATATCACAAAGTTACTTCAAAAGCTGCGCCATGGCTCAGGCAGTTAGATGCTGCCCTCTTGCTGGGAAGCCCAGATTTCTTCCCAGGCCAGTTTATGTGGGATTTATGATTGAAAAAGTGGCAATGGGGCAGGTTTTCCTTCTAATACTTAAGTTGTACCCTGCCAGCTATCATTCCATCAATTCTCCATACCCACATTCATTCACCTGACATCAGTGTTATATAATTTTAGCAGTTGACAGTGTAGTTAAATAAAATTTGTCTCTCACTCTTCAGTTATTGTCGTATGAATGTACATCACTTTCATCCCATTGTTCCATGTTCACCATACATAATTCTAAAATAATCCCATGTGATACCAAATAATGTAGGCAACTGATGTGACATCATACAAAAACCAACCATTGTAAGGAAATGTTTACAGTTCTGAAGGTACTGGATCGTGGCTGGGCTGGGTGAGGAAGCACAAGCTACTCACCTTCATCCTAGGCTACATGGTGCTTCTCACATCTGTGGGGCTGGCGAACAATCAGGTGGTGCAACGTTACTACTATCTAATGCTGAAGCGGGTTGGCTTCTGAAATGTTTATTATTACCAAATAAGTATTTTTGTAAGACAGTTCAACTGATTAAATTGAAATATATCGCATGTGATGTATGGTGACATTCCTTCACATTTTGTGTGCAGTATGGCTGTTAGGATATATATGTATCCGAAAACAAAAAATGAACAAGACAGTTTTTGTAAATGTTCCTTTATCCCTTCAGGGCACAGGTATCTGCCCCGTATGCATATTGTAGTCTCTTCTTTACATAATTCATTTACTTAATTTATTAGTATGTAACTGAATAGATGGCAGTGTTGCTTGTAGCAGTATGGATGACACAGTTTGACTCTTCCTGGCTCTAAAGCCACATGTACAATTCCAGCACTTTTCATTCTGTCCTTCACATTGCACAACTAAAATGTCTTTATCATCATCTTCATCCAACCACATTTCTCCTCAGTATATCTGCTCTGCATCTTCATCCAAGAAACTTATTGTCACCATTTTATCATCCTATATATCCCATCAAATCTGATATTCTGAATGTAATCTGTGCAATAATACAGATGGCCCTTGTTTGATGCCTTTTTCTCTAATGCCTTTTGCCATTTTACATCACTTTCATTTTCAACTTGACAGCCTGTGACTGGCTACACACTTGGATGATGCCAAGAAAGTATGAAACATGTGGCACAAAACAAAACTTGGAGGCTGTGTGCTCACTGCAAACTACATCAGGTGTTGCGTGCACTTCCTGTTTAGTTCAGGTCATGTGGTTTATTTGTGTTTATTTTCTTTGGTTCTATCTACAAATGCCACGACACACCCAGTCGAGGAAAAGAAAAAACAAACATAACAATAAAACTTTACATTTTCTGAACCATGCATCATGATACATTTTAATGAAAACAGAATTTTCTTGACAGATTTCTGAAAATACTTATGTATCAAATGTCATGAAAGTCTGTCCAGTGGGATCTCAGTTTTTCATGCAGATGGATGGATGGACAGATGAACAAACATGATTAAGCTAATAGTCACTTTCACAAGTTCGTGAACTAACCTAAAAATGAGGTGACAATGGATAACAAAACCTGTAACCTAACCATAGCAAGAATCTTTAAGTATGGTAAAGAGGTGACTTTTTAGTAAAGGCCGTGAGAGCGAATTTAGCCATCCATGACAGTGATGTGGAACATGTGCTGTCTGTGACAAGCGTATGCAATTTGTTTGCAATTCTTTTTCATTGTACATGTGCTAAAATTAATATAGTTTATTTCTATATTAATATCAGTAATACAGTAATAATATAAAAAATGTGTGTTCTTATAACACATGGGAACAGGCTGTAATAGGTGTGATTGCCTCTAAAGTGTACCTATTCCACTATTTCTTATGGAAATATCATATTTTTATTTATGCCTGTTTGATTTATACCCACTTTCTCAGGAACACAACTAGTGCATAAACAGGGGCTGCCTGTATGCACATATAAATTCCAGCAGTTCGCTGTTGGTTCTACATATTGTCTTTGTTCAGAATATTTTCATTTACAGTACAGCTGTCATTGTTGAGATCACAGACACATTTAATGACTATTGTGGGAAAGTAACCTATCTGACAGACATGGTTGTGACAAATATGGCTTCTCTTATGCCAGACACACAACACTAATTAACCCCCTCCAGTCATACTTCCACATAATTATGTCCTGTTTGGCTTGTAGTGTGGAAAGGTATAGGACAGTGATGGGACACTTTACATGTTAATTTGTCCAGGGCAGTCTGGATGCTAGGTCTTGATGATTATTTGGTTCAAAAGCATTCCAAACACCCAACACTGGTCAGTGATTTAAGAAAATATGGCACATCTCTTGTAGCCTCACACCACTTCTCTGTAAATGTTTCCATGTTTTGTTGTTTAATTTCATGAGTTGATATGCAGTGGTCAGCTGACGTTCAATGCCTAATTTAGAACAGCTGAAATAATTGTTGCATTTCACAGTCAATCACTGTCAGTATAATACAATCACTGGCATTGGCTTTATGTACTAAGCCACTAATTCAAACCTGAATGACAGTATCAAGTATGTCCTATCCTAAAACAATGTACTTGACTTCCTAGATTATTATTATTATTAATCCAATCCAATCAGTCATACAGTGACTCTAGAAGTGTCAAGTACATCATAAGTATAAAATGTAACATTATCATACAATAAACAAATGTTACAAAACATGGCTAAATTAAACACACATCTCTATATTTACTTTGTGTTATTAATAATATCTCTATATTACAATCTGTACTGACTTAGTACACGTATCCATACTGCAATTACTTATTTTAACAATTTGTACATATACAACATTAAATATTATCATTTTATTTAGTTCAAGCTACTATAGCATCAAATCAGTAACATAAGAATGCTTTTACTGAATAAAATGCATGATCTATGAGAAAAGATTTCATTTTTCTTTTATAGGGTTTATATTCCTCCAACTTCTTTATATTAATTGGTACCTTATTATACAATCGAATTCCCATATTAATTACACTTTAATAGAGATTTGTATTACAAGGTTTTATATGTAAATCCATATTTGTCCTTGTATTATGATCGTGTACCTGTTTAGTTTTTTGTATTGCGGATTTATGCTTCTTTAAAAAAGTAACACTTCAAATATGTATCATGAAGTGACCGTTAGTATCTTGCAATCCTTAAATAGTTGTCTACAAGATATACCTGTTCCAGCACCACACATACTCCAGATCACCCTCTTCTGTGGCTTAAACATTGGTATATTTTCATTATCTGCACCCTAGAAAATTATGCCATATCTTACTAGCGATTCAAATTTTGAATGGTAAAAACTTCTTATCATACCCAACCCCATAATTCCTTGAAGCAATTTAATAATGTAATAAACTTTACTGAGTTGTTGTCTTAATATGCATATATGAGTAGTCCATTTCAGATTTTCTGTAATATTAATGCCAAGAAATTTTGTAAATGATTTATAAGGTATATCTGTATTTCTATAAGTAATTTTTGGTCTCATCAGAAATCTACTCTGCTTTGTATAATATGACATTACTACTGTTTTTCCATTGTTTATCATGAGATTATTTTTTTGAAACCAATATTCTAACTTCTTCTTAACTTCATTTACCTTATGCTGTAGAACATTTTCGTCTCTTTCGATGATTAACAAATTAATATTATCCGCAAATAAAACCAGCTGTCCATCCTCTACATTTAAAGGAAGGTCATTTGTGTATATAAAAAACAGAAGAGGTCCAAGAACCGAGCCCTGCGGTACTCCACATTTTAGCACTTTGCATGAGGAAATACATTTCTGTTGTTCAGAATTTATTTGACTGCTTTGATTTATTTCTACAAACTGCTTTCGGTCTGTTAAGTAAGATTTAAACCATGAGTTTATATTTCCTCTCACCCCATCAGAATACAATTTATCCAGCAGTACCCTGTGGTTTAATACATCATATGCCTTTGTTAAATAAAAAAATATGCCAGTTGCCTACAACCTATTATCCAGTGCTTCTTGTATTCTCTCAGTGTATGACTGAATTGCTGGAGTGGTGGATTTCTGTTCTCTAAACCCAATTGATGTTGGTCTGTAATTTTGTATACTATAAATATCTCCTTTTTTTATACAAGGGCTTTACTCTAGCTACTTTAAACTTTTCTGGAAATGTACCTGAGTTTATCAAAATATTGTAAATATGGGCTAAGGGTCCTTTTACAAATTTTGCACACAAACAACTACATATTCTGGTATTTCATCATATCCTGCTGAAAATTTATCTTTCAATTTTTTTTATAACACATTCTACTTTATTTTCAGTAATAGGTAACACGATATTGAGTTGGGACAATACTGTATTCTATCCATTATATGAGTAGTTGAAGGGTAGTTATTTTGTTTAATTATTTCTTCAACTGTTTCTACAAAATATATTTAACATCTCTGCCACCTTTTGCAGATTTGTTACTCTGCCTGTTTTTGTCTTTAATTCAGGTTTTTTTTATCCAATGAAGAACACTTTCCAATTTGTTTATTTATTAACTGCCATATTTTTTTTATTTTGTTTGTATCCTTTTTGATACATCTATCATTATCTCTTTTTTTTTGGCATCCTTTAGTACTTTTTTGTATGTGATATGATATTTTTTCTATATAAGCCTGTGCTTCTCTTGAAAGGCTAAATTTCCTCTTTCCTGAATTCGAAAAAGCCTTCTTTTACTAGAATTTTTTGTACCTTTAGTAATCCATTTGCTATTATATGTCGTACTGAGATTTATTAGTTTGTATGGGAATGTTATATTGAAGTAATAACCAAATATATCCATAAATACCCGTAGGGCAGAATTTACTTCTGAAGTTTGAAATCCTTCTTGCCATGATTCGTTATTTAACAGACATTTAAATTCCTCTATACTTTTTTCAGAATATTGTTGTGATTTAATTTTCCTACATTTTCTCACTATTGTTTTCACATTTAATTGCAGTATTTTTGCTTTATGATCCGAATATCCCCAATCCATCACTGTTGCTAATTCACCAATATTATCCTTGTTTGTTATAATAGCATCTGTTAATGATACCCTATCTTTTGTAACTCTAGTTGGGGATCTTACTATGTTAACCAAATTATGTAACGACCATAACTCCTGCATGTCATGAAGTCTTACACTTTCTTGCATAAAAATTATGTTCCAATCACTACATAAAATTAACCATTTATTTCTTGCTTGCACTTTTTGAATCACTGATTCTAAACTTCTTAAGAATGTAGAGAAATCACCATCACGTGATCTATACATATACAAAATAATCAATTTATAATCCAGTATCTCCACTGCAGTCATTTCAAAGTCTTTTTCCTTACTAATCCCCTTTAGGTAGTTTATTGCTGTAGTTTTCACATGGTGTTTAACCTAAATACAGGAACCACCATGATCACTTTCACTTCTACTGAAATTACTAGCTAGTTTAAATTTATCAGTACTAACTAATTTTATATACTCATCCCTTAGCCAATGTTCTGTAGGCATAAAACATCCACATCTGCTAATTCAGATTGTAATAATGCATTTAATTCTAACAATTTATTATTTATGCTTTGTACATTATGATGATGGATTGATACGAAGTCAGGTTTTGGTGTTTTTCTGAATGAAGGCATCACGATGTGCTTGAAAATCAACTAGTATTACACAAACATATGTCATCACAATCTATTTATTCTAGAGTAAGGCTACATGTTTCGACTAAATGTTAGTCATCTTCAGGCCCCTATACAATTTCGTTACCAGATGCTTTGTCCACTTTGGGATCCCATAGTGTTTACATTTG
>Ga0123354_10016986_pt1 | contig 11401 bp, 10 predicted proteins | sample TergutLab28metaG_2_FD_97872 | JGI IMG/M metagenome (GOLD analysis project Ga0123354, IMG submission 97872) | Labiotermes labralis P4 segment gut microbial communities from Petit-Saut dam, French Guiana - Lab288 P4 | ecosystem: Host-associated > Arthropoda: Insects > Digestive system > Gut ... | reverse complement strand
ATTACATTATGGATGCCATATTGTAGGGACAATTTACTACACTCACCTTGTTACAGCTTATTTCTTCATTGTGCTTTTCTCCATTCCTTTTACACAAAAACGTTCCTTGTGACTGCAAACAGATGGAGTGAACTGTAGTAATACAACAAACAAAACAAGACATGAAAAATTTTATGCCTGAAATATGTGTGTGTGTGTGTGTGTGTGTGTGAGAGAGAGAGAGAGAGAGAGAGAGAGAGAGAGAGAGAGAGAAGAGTAGGATCCCTGGTTACATAATTTTGTTGTAGTGAAAGTTCTTGCATAATACATAAAAGTTTAAACTCTTTATTCTGTTCTACATATATTCCAGTACACAACAGTGTTGTACAGGTTTCTTCTCTCACTGGGACACTGGGATGAGAATGATGATGAGGATGAGAAGGAGTAGGAAGGGGAGGCAAGAGGAGAATGATAAGGAAAAGAAGAAGGTGGAGGAGGAGATGAAGGAGAGAGATGCAAGAAGACAATGATTTCCTCTCAAGAACAAACCTCTTTCATTGACATTAAGAAAGTTAAATATAAATTTGCATCTTACAGTCATGTAATTATTGAAAGGGCAAACTTGTCATTATGCACAAAATGAAGGCACATAGTGGAAGTGAAGTTGAAGGTGAATGGTCAGTTTTATCCCCAGGGAAGGAATACAATATCCATTGAATATGAACCTGGGTGGACCAGCAGCTAGTCTGGACATTTTGGAGAAGGGAAAAGTCTTTTGCCCCTGATGGAATTTGAACCCCCGATCATCCAGCCGGTACCTAGTCACTATACTGATTACTATGCTATCATGGCTCCACATGCAAGCAATAGAATCAACATTAACATGTCATATACTGAAAACTGAATAAATGTTAAGTGAATCACCTGCTCTTACACAGGACTGACACCAGCAGAAGACACTGACCTCACATCATTCAAACGAAGAATAACATAGTAAAACAGTCATGAACACAGTTACATCATGAGTCATCACCCACATGAACCGTCTTAAATTGGTCTTTTCATCACAAGTAAAATCGCCTTTGGGTTTTGTAACTATTGCCTCTATAGTATCAAATTTGGAGAAATTAGTCATTAAAATTTCCACTCTATAACTGTGAATAAAATATACAATGAATATCCAGTAACACACTTTATATAGCATATTGATGAATGAAAATAAAGCCCTAGCTGACAGGTAACAATGACATAACTTAAAGAACCCATTACACATCTTCCCATCTCATATGATATCAGAGGGACGTCTCAGGTGAAAACAGTTCTTTCTACAGGCAGACTTTATTGAAATATTAATCATGTTAAGAATATGTTCCACCTACTGTAACATTAAAACTTTTTGCCACAGAGTGAATGGGTGGTGCTTTTCATTATTACCCCAAAAAAAGCATTACCAGACAGTCCAGTATCATTCCAACAGTGCTCCATTTTCATCTTTGTATTAACAACAGTCTTATCAGGAAGACAATTGGTCAAAGCCTGGGAACCCTGCAACAAAGCAGCGCTCTTTGGATATCAGAGACATGCAACAGCAGTTTCACATTGTTGTCACTGCTCACAGAACTGAGATCTTTCTCTACTGAACAGTTTTAAATTTGACATTATATACTCCACGCATTATTATTACAAGGAATTACAGTAACCAAAATAACTAAAATCATTTGTATGCTTTCAGTCATTTTATGTGCATTTGTTGGTTCCTGTAATTATTTGAAAAATTTAAAGTTCAAGCTCTTATATTTTTACTACATTTCTAATATTGATATATTTAAAGAATAAATCTTTTCTCCTACAACAGTTTTGTTAGTCATCCCTCTTTTCATTTATTAAATTTCCTTATCAGGCACAAAAGTGTATTCATTCAGTTTTCCTCATTCTAAATCTGATTTGTTAGTTAATTTTATTTACTATCATGTCTTCTCTTGTGTTCTTATCTTTGTTTTTGTCTCTTTGTGTACAGAGATTCTGGGTCATCAAAGTCCCCAGTATCCATATCCCCCAACATGGGTGTAAATTTTTTGGGATAAAAAAATGTGCAAAAATGACTTCAAGAAAGTACCATGCCCGTGAACCACAGAAAGGAGTTTCATTCCATTTCCCCACACATACAGGGCAAAATTTTTGAGGAAGTATAACCAAAATTCCCCACACTCATGTGAATCACATTAATAGAACACTTGTTTTTAACAGAAGATGGCTGCAGTCTTGCATGAATTCACTATTTTCACTCACTCTTCTGCCTAGTGTCTATGCTCCTGCACAAGATCATTGAATAGCCAATAAAACACAATCCCAAGAGGCAAATAACCATTACAGCATGTGTTGTTGATAATAATTTAAATCAATTTCTTATTTATTTACATGAAGACTCAACAACCTAATGGTCAATTACCTAGACACAAGAAGTACAAGGATACAACAGCAGCAGCAGAAACTATGACATCTCTCAAGATGATATTAGCAGCTGATGTGCATCTAGCATGAAAGTTCCAATGTTTAGAACCAACAATAAAGACAGTAAAATCTCCAGCATTTCTAGTCAGCACAAAAAGGCCGACAATTTCCAAAGGGAAGGGAAGATATAGTCCATTGTAAATAGTAAAAAGGATAAGCATATCTTTGATGGGTCTTATAACGCATAAGGTATGAACCACTAAACCATTTGAGTGAGACTGGCTAAATTATGGCATTTAAATAATGTATACACATTTTACACATGCATAAACACATACCCATACCTTATGATAATAGATTTAAAAAAAATAAAAGTGTGCCGACAAATTTCAGTACAATCCCTGCTCCTCCAACATTAAATTTGATGAAAATCTTTCAGAAGTGCCCAAATTGTAACATGCCAACAAATGGGAAGACAAAAAGACAGACAAATAGACACAGCAAAACTAGTAAGTGCATTTTGTGATTGCACAAAAAATACATGGTATCATACATGTGTATTAAAACTGTTGCATCATCCAATTTTTTAAATATTACACCTCAATTTACATTTATGTTGACTCTACACTATGTTAAAGTAACTGTAAATTTTGTTCTTTTGTGACATTTAAGTCTTGCTTAATGTTAGTGTAGTACTGGCATTTCTTTTAATGAAGAGTAAAGATGGAGTATTTGTCTGTGGTTCAACCCAGGTTTTTGTATTAAAATGAGATGCAGAATTTACTCAGCTCCTTCCTCATCTTCTTTAGCATGTGCATAACACAAATGTATTAAAAATTGATATAGATACTGAGCATAAATGATTTTTCCCATTGCCATCCTTCAGTGTGAAGCAATCAAACAATGCACAATGAATTGTTGAAATATTAAACTACATTGTTTCAAACCCCTTACAATAGTAGTTTGGTGTCTGAATTTTTGGAAATTGGTCCTTGATCAATTGCTTCATAGAAAAATTTAGTAATGATAAAAGTTCCTTTGTGCTTGCTTGCATAGAGAATCATAAGGAATCATGGGCTACAAAATGGAATAATTGCTCCAGAAACTGATTGTAACCCATGGAACATGAAACAAATCTTGAAAAAATTCCAAACTAATCGTTTTAAATTGAAGAACAAGGAGAGATGGTATATGTACAGAAAACAGAGGTGGTGAGTGCATGCTTCTACCTTGGCATCACCCTTGATAGGTTAGGGGGTTGGAAGAAACATAGAGGGTGCCTCAAGGCAGAGGGAAACCAGGATCTGATGGGGAATTGTTGTGTCTAGTCAGGACACCAAATTTGAAGTCTTGGATATTACAAAACACGTAACGATGCTATATGAAAATAGCATCTGCTACAAGTTGCAGAAACTTCCAGGATAGAGGAGGGCTGGAAAGAAATTGACAAGATCCAAGGGAGTTTCTGTAAAAAAGGTTTAAGGATTCCAAGGTGTGCCACCACTGGAGCATCAGAAATGGAGATGGGCAGAGAAAGTAGAAGATATGACCTTTGGCAAATAACTACTGGTGCAGAGTTTGGTAGATGATTAAGGAAGATAGCAAAAGGGCATCTTACGACTGGTGGAAACAACACATGAAATTTGGAAGCTGGGCCGAAGTTTGAGGAGGAATTACAGAGTTGAAATGGATTTTATTTAGCATTAGCCACATGAGAGAAATGATAAGAAAATGTGAAGAATTATCAAAATTGGATGCACAGACAGACCGACCGACAGACAGACAGACAGAGACAGACAGACAGGCAGACAGACAGAGGCAGACAGACAGAGAGAGACAGGCAGACAGACAGACAGACAGAGACAGAGGCAGAGGCAGGAAGACAGACAGATACAGAGGCAGGCAGACAGACAGACAGAGGCAGGCAGGCAGACAGACAGACAGACAGGACAGAGGCAGGCAGACAGACAGAGACAGAGACAGGCAGAGACAGAGGCAGGCAGGCACGCAGGCAGGCTGGCAGAGGCAGGCAGGCAAGCATGCAGGCAGCCAGGTAGACAGGAAGAGGCAAGTAGGCAGGCAGGCAGACGCAGGCAGGCAGAGGCGGTTATATAGATAGATGGATGGATGGATAAATGGATGGATAAATAGATGGATGGATGGATGGATGGATAGATGGATGGATGGACGGACTGACTGACTGACGGACGGAATGACGGACGCACTGACGGACTGACTGACGGTCGGACGGACTGACTGACGGACGAACGGACGGACAGACAGAAGGAAGGTCAGACAGACAGACAGACGGACGGACAGACAGGCAGGCAGACAGATAGATACAGATAGAATGTTAGGTAGGTACGTAGAGAGATAGACAGAAAGACACAAAGACAGACAAAGAGAAAAACAGACAGAAAAAGAGAAAAAGACAGGGAAAGAGAGAAAGACAGACAGACAGGGAGACAGACAGACAGGTAGACAGACAGACAGGGTAGATGCTTAGACTGTTAGACAGACAGATAGATAGATAGATAGAGGGACGGACAAACAGACGGACAGACAGACACAGGCAGACACAGAGACAGACGGAAAGACAGACAGAAATACAGAGGGAAAGACAGAAATACAGAGAGAAAGACAGAAAGACAGACAGACACAGACAGAAAGACAGACAGACAAACAGAGAGAGAGACAGACAGAGAAACAGACAGATAGATAGATAGATAGATAGATAGATAGATAGATATAGAGGGTAAAGCAGTCCTGTTGCAGTCCCGGAGGGGCCCAGAGGGTTCCAGGAAGTTAAGGTTCCCAGATTTCGTGACAACGGCACAGGATGAAGTCAGCCTTACGCACCGGCCGCCTTTCTATCATATTTCTAGCACATCATACGTTTAAACTTTAAAAATAATTGGGGGAATAGCACTTAGAAATATGATAATCAAATACCCACAAACCCGATTATATCTAGCGTATTCTAAAATGGCTAAATAAAATAGGCAAGCAAACAAAAACTCCAGTTTGGCCATGTCCCCATCTGAGGCGGCTAGTTGCTGGCTTCTCCTCATGTGGAATTTGTGGTGAACAGTGTGGCACTGGGTCTGATTTTCCTCCAAACTCGTCTATCCCTGTTAATTTTCATTCTGCCCATGCTCAGTACACATTATCCACTCCCGCGGATACTGAAATATCATGCGAGCAGTTTTTACCAGGGATTGCGACCCCACTCCAACTGAAACGAAGCTTAGTTTTGTTAAATGTAGATAGTGTGATTGGGTGTGTAAGAAACAGGGCAGAAAATTTGGGCGTATAATGTAACGTTGCGGCGAGCTTGGATTTTACATCCTAATGTATCAATGTGATTTCTACTCTCTTAATTCCAATAATTCTACACACCTATTTAGAAGAAAAATAATGTTCAAACTAATTCCCACTTTGTTGACACATTTACTGCAGTATAATGTATGAAGAGTTACACAATGGAAAAAATGCGCTCAACCACAAGACTATTCATATATGTCCTTCTAGCAAAACGTGCGAGACCAAAGTTTCCGGACTTGAAAATATAACAGCACGAGTCTTGCCTTAGTTACAGTTTGGCATTGTCCTTTTCCAAGTAGCCCTCTTCGGAGTGCACACCAAGCCCAACTTTCTCCCATTTCTGGAGCTCGGATTTTCTGATGCTGTCACCAGCGCCGGCGATGCAGTTTGAATCTCCGCAATATCCTCGAATCTTGATCCCATTAACTGGATTTCCATTTTCTAGGGGAGGAAAAGTCAAGGGGTGCTAGAAAGGAAGTTTCTGTTCTTTCTGTACCGACCTTGCAAGTCCTTGAACAGAGGAAGTCAGTTTTGTTTCTTGTCAACATTCAGCAAACGGGCAAACATTTTGCAGAAATTCGCTTCAATTTCAAATATTTGGCTAAAATTCGTCTGCATGTACCCTATAACTGGCTTAGAATGTTAATACATCGTTAATTATAAGCCGTCTGTTTCCCCGAATGGCTTCACGCTCTTTCTTCACATTTTCGTCAGTCCGACTTGGCGATGGGAGACCTGAACCTTCAAAATCCTCAACCGAAATCTGGACACGTTTAAAACGTGAGTGGTATTCAGACTTTTGTGTTGTACTCAAGGCATCATCACGAAAGGCTCGTTCTAAGCTTTTCAAAAGCCTTAGTATCTGTCCACTCAAGTTCAAAACAAAACTTGATGCCAATTCACTGTTCCTTGAAGGTCCGCCATTTCACTGTGCCACAAGGATCGCAGAACGCACTCAGCACAAAGACACTTAAAAGCCAACAGAACAATAACATAACTTTCCGTTACAGGAAAGCTAACCACAGTACTTCACAATAAAAGATCTTGGAGGTACATTGTGGGGCACAGCCGCATTATTTCCGGAGAGTGTTCCACTTGGCCAGTCTGGAAAGTGTTGTCTCGCGCCACAGACATACAGCACACTGCGGCGACACAAATCGTTATGATCGTTAATTTCTTGCATAGCCTCCAGTTTTCGTAAGTGTGACTGCATAACACAGTGTATCTTTCCATTTTGCCCTTTTTACTCGGCATTCAAATCACAACAATGTGGCACTGTATTGTGTTCAGGTCGTTTGATATTTTTAGGCCTCTTGTACTTACACATAAACAACTCGATTTACGGAAAGCACGGCACCATCCGCACCGTACACAAGACCCACGCAGCGGCTCTCAAGACCACCACCCATCCAAAAACTCGGTGCAGAAAACCATATGCTGCAACTCAACATCTAATGCTCCTGATGATGGGCTTATGTACGCGAAACATGTCGAGCTAAGAATATATCAATAAAATTACCTTCTTGTATCAAGTTGGCATGCCACATTATTACGTTAATTCTCTCACTGTGTACATACACACACGCACACACAAAGTTAGAGGAGGGAGATGCAACAGGAAGAAAATCACCACAAACAGCTTCATCTTCAGCAGTACTCTTGCTGGTAGAAGGTACTGTTTCGTCGTGGGAGTTTGCTTCCATTATCATGGGCGTAAGTGTGAATACTTGTTTAGTCGACGGTGTCGTAAGTAAAGGAGCGTCTATGTCATACCAAAAAATATTATTGGTTTCTTCAACGTTTGATAAGTCTTCTTTCTTCATGGTGGTATAATGCTGAGTGGTGACCATGCTAAATGACCAAAGAAATAGGGTTTCAGGAACACTTGTGTCCGCATACTATTAGCGTAAACATTACTTCTTGATTACATATGGGAATGCAGTTTTTCGGCTGCGAGTTTTCTAACTGGAGAAAGGCTACGAAATGTAATGACCTTGAGATTTCTACGTCATACACATGTCGGTAGGAGGAGGAAGATGAAAGGTAGAACCGACTCTCAATTAGCACTTAATTTCGAAAATGAATGGTTGTACTGCGAGCTAGTGTTGAGACCAGCTGCAGCAACTGTGAAGCTTCTGAATTCATTGGGACCTGCCTAGCATACCTGAATGAATTTCGTTGTTTCTTTAAAGAAAATTGAGTAACTTCCAGTAGCTACTCCGGTTTTTTTAAAAAGAAAATTTCCTCGTGTACCAAAAGTATGATGATTTGCTATCTATCATAGCTAGTTTTCTAATAAATAATTGCATTGCTGAAGTGAAGATTCCAAACAAGTTCTCTATTACTGCTTGCTGAAATCCGGATATTATTCTTGTCGATGAATTAGCACTGATTTTGAGATACGTCTACAAAAAAAAAAGGACATTGTTGTGCAAGTTTTCTGCTTCGTTCGAAGCATTTCTCACTCTTCTGAGCATGAGCACAAAATAACGTGAGTGCTTATAAGGCATGGAGCAGAATTGTCGTGGTATGAGTTTTGACAATACCGCAAAAAATGGAGGGAATGAACTAAGGCTTACACGCGCGACATGGTCGCGAGTCCTTCGGCCATATTTATAACTTTTGGCAACGATTCACTAAATCTTGCCGTGAACTGCGTGGCAGAACCTTGTAAGGGAGCTACATGCTTTTTCAATTTGTCCAAAACATGTGTCTCACTCTGCATCCACGCACTGATGGAATACGCTTGTTTCACGTCTGAAGAAGAACGATGCATGTCTAATTGTTATGTTTGTGACACGAGGCGGTCCGTAAGCGCAGGCACTGTGAAGACACGGACAACAAATTACTCGGAGATCGAACATGTTTGAATATGGACAGCTACAGTTAAATAATAAATATCAATAACAGAAATTGATTCACGACCATTATAAGAACTTTATAAAATATGAAATGGCCATTTTCAATGTCACGTGAAATCGACAGCTTCACACAAAAAAATGCCATTCACAAATCAATGCAAAAGTATGATGTTACATTACAAAAGGTATTAAATTATTTAACTCTCTGAGGGGATCGATTTTTGTGATTAGGAGTAAAATTCACAGGTTCCAGACGCCCAGTTACTCAATGCAAGTAGGCGTCAGATGTAAAAAAAAAATATTTCTTCGGGGCGGAAAAAACGAAAACAAAGAACATTTCAAGTCTTTCTACGAGGAAGAGTAAATACTGTTGTAGGGACGTCCTGGAGTGTTCTTGACGGATTAGAGGAAGAACTTCATGAGATCACTGAATCCACAAAAACCGCGTTTACACTTCAATGGAATTTTCTGTAGATGAAATTCAAAAGAATGACAGTTTACAGAGTTTCATGATGTGTTATGAATGATATCGATACACATCCCTTCGAATGGGATGTGCTTCAGGTACCTCAGTGTGATAGGATAGAAGAGTCAGTGTTACACTTAGGCCTGTACAAGTATGTAAGGGACGGATTAGAGGCAATATTTCGAAATATTAATAATTTTGAAAACTTCCCTTGGTTTGGCTTTTCGAGTTTTTAAATTTTGAACTTCAATGCAATTTACGATTACAGAAAACTCTATTTAAATTCCACAAAATGTAAACTGTATTTATTTAAGTGCCCTCCTCATATTTGATGTTGTTAGGGATTTCTATTACACGGTGTTGGTATTTCATATAATTAAATATGGTAGTTCATTGCAGCAAAACTTCGTTTTTTGCTTATTTAATGACGCTGTCAATATCTCAGACTGCAAGATGATAAATGAATTGTAGTTAACGTGAAAGGATGAGATCGTCACCTTATATGGGGCATTAACGAGGTTTTTTTTACGTACTGAAAAAAACCAAGATAAAGCTGAATCAAGATATTTGCTGTCCCAAAGGAGATACGAACCGGACACCTTACGATTACAAGTAAAAGTATCGCTGCTTGCTCCAGCTTGTAAAATGAAATCTAGAACGTAAAAGCTAAGCCATAAATCAAAGGCAAGATTTAACGCACGGCCACCTCCTGCAGATCAAATCAGGTGGTTAGCGACATCAAGATGTCAAAACGAAAGCTTTGACACGCCACAACGATCTATGATTCCTGCCTTTAAAAAAGAGCGGTGTTTACATTACACACATTAATCGGTTAGTGCGACGGTCTTCGCATCTGTGGAAACCTCGTGATTAACCTTTAGACGCCTTACGTCAACTATAGTTGACGTACCGCACCGCTAACCTCCAAAGTTGCATTTTATATATTTATTCAAGAAATACAGGTACCAAATATTTTAAACATGATGTATACTCTTCTTTTTTTTTTTTTCAAAAAGCAGTTTGTTTCATAATTCTAACTTATTTGGTCCCTGTATTATTAACATTTTACATACAGGTGTGCTAAAATTTAAAAAAATAATTCCGGCGCCGAAAGGTTAAATATGAACTGTAGCAAAACAAATGAAAAGCAAAAGTGCGCGTCTGGGGTGCAAAAACGAAATGTAAAAGGTTTTACACCAAACTTTCACTTACAAAAACAAAATACGAAAAAAAAATTATTATTGGCACTATGCATCCCATTAAACTCAGCAGCGATTGTGAATAAAGATGGAGAAATTATAATAAATTCAATAAAAAGCATCAAAACTATTTACAAATTTCACTATAAAATTAATGTTGTTGCGGAACTACTAGAAGTCGCCCACGGAATCCTAGAGTTTCACGAGACACAGTTTGAAAACCGCTGGAAGAGCGATACTGAAAAGAATACGCTCCGCTGAACTTGGCCTGCCAAAAGGACTCTGGACCTACCGAATCCATTCCTCCTAATGCAGAACATGAGACGTCATGCTGCTAACTTTTCAACACTTTGCACTTTACACTTACCCTGGGAAAACATCTAGGCGACCTGCAATTATGGTGGTAGAATCGAACAAAATTACACGTACAGTCTGTATCCTAACGACAACAGCAGCACAGAAGCGGGTTGTTCTTGAATACATGGAATGTGAATCAAACATAAAATTTGCGTACTTGGGAGGCTTTTATCGTGGATCTCACAGCAACACAAGGCACTCCACCAACCCCTGTTTTGGTACGCCATTCCTTACCAAAAGCCGTGTCTTGCGGGATGCCGAGTGCCGAAACGAGGACAAATACTACACCATGTCTTATAGTTCGTCAGGAGCCGGGATAGTATAGAATCGTTGGTCGATTGCCGGCAGGGGCAGAAGAATTTTCTCATCTCCAAAGCGCCCAGACCGGCTCTGAGGCCCACCCTGCAACTCACTTTTATTTTTATTATCCCAGGAGCAAAGCGGTCGGGACGCGAAGGTACCTACTTACATATATCTAGAGCAGAGGTTAAGAATGAGTGGAGTTATACATCCACTCCCCAGTATGCCTTCGTGGCATGTACACGGACGGCCTCCCTTTACCCTTGAACAGCTCTAAATTTCAATACAAATTTGATTCGCGTCCCCGAGTCCATTACAATGTTCCGATCGCGTTGTAGCCATCAGGGCAATACCACCCCCCCCCCCCCCCCCCCCCCCCCCCCCCAAAACGCACCCCCCCCCTCTCATACTACTTTTCTTCTTTCCCCCCCCGCCCTCCCCCCCCACGGCAAAAAGAATAACCT
>Ga0123354_10016984_pt1 | contig 11401 bp, 7 predicted proteins | sample TergutLab28metaG_2_FD_97872 | JGI IMG/M metagenome (GOLD analysis project Ga0123354, IMG submission 97872) | Labiotermes labralis P4 segment gut microbial communities from Petit-Saut dam, French Guiana - Lab288 P4 | ecosystem: Host-associated > Arthropoda: Insects > Digestive system > Gut ... | reverse complement strand
TCTCCTCACCCATACGCGCCACATGCCCAGCCCATCTCATTCTTCTCGATTTTATCACCCGCACAATATTGGGTGAGGAGTACAAATCATTTAGTTCCTCGTTATGCAATCTCCTCCATTCCCTCGTTACCTCGTCCCTCCTTGGTTCAAATATTCTCCTCAACACCACGTTCTCAAACACCCTCAGCTTCCTTTCCTCCCGCAATGTCAGCGACCAAGCTTCACAACCATACAAAACAACAGGCAAACTTATAGTTCTATAAATATCGATCTTTAAATTTTTGGATAGCAACCTGGAAGACATAAGGTTCTGCACCGAATGATAGCAAGCATTTCCTGACCTCAGTCTGCTCTTAATTTCTTCCGCAATAGAATTTTTATTTCTATGCATCCTACCACAGTACACTGATACAATGCCCATGGTCATATTATCCCTCCATCTAAGTATGCCTTGCCAGTGGTTTTTCTTTCAGATTTACAGTTCAAAATCATGTATGTATGTACTTATGTATGTATGTATTTATGTATTTATCATTCCTCGTGTGTACGCTATGCCCTGCAGCTAATTATCACGATACCTGCTGCACAGCTCTTCTGTACGGAACCTACCAGAGCCTGCAGAACCTCCCTGCTGTCCACCACCAGTACTGTTCGAGTTCTTTCCATCCGTCACATCAGGTGCTTATTGCGTTCTCTGCTAGCACCTCGCCCAATATGGACATTCAGTCGCACCGCGCAGTAAACACGCTGCGTCTGGATTATGAAACCAATCAGTTACTTTTCTTCATGTCCCCCTTCCTCCCTCCCCCTATGGTTCAACCATATTTGTTCAGAACTCAGCCGCCAAACTCCCTCACTTCTGTTCTTCCTTTGGCATTACAACACCAAAACGAATCAGCTGAATTTATTGTTTCACCTGCGACACGCCGTTTGGATTCCCAAACTCCACCGTCTCCCATTAAGTGGAGCGGCACTGAATTGAGTGTTACAGCGCGTGGCGTGCCACACAGGCGTCATCATTATGATGGGAAAATCATGGACCGTATCATTCAACCGTAATATCAACTGTTTGCAACTGATGGCTGGAGTCATTTCTACCTTTTCGTTGGACTAAATCGAGGGAAGTTTCCTTGCGGCATAAGCAAATATAAGTCACACGGAAGTACTGGGTACTGAGTACACACAATCTATCAAAATCTGTCATGTTGACACAACAATCCGCGTCAGGCGTGTAACTTTTCATGACGAGAAAATAACATACTTCTCACAACAACATGTACGTGCTTCTGACTTCTTATACAAGACACAAAATATTACTGCAGGCTAACGTAAAGAAACAACTGATAGACAATGAAAATAATTTATTGAGCAGAGCTGAAACTGAACTGAAAGGGCTTGAACACGAAAACAGACAGACAAATATAAACAAACAGACTTCGGGTTTCGAGCCTTTTAATCTAATAGAAATTTTGCACGAATGAGGAGAGTTTGAAATCTAAGTAAGCTATTTATTAGCGTCAAATAAAAATACGAACAGTACATTTACACGCACGCACACGCACATTACGTTCCGCACGGAGCACAACTGATTTATTCGCATCATTCACACTCCACCATTCCAAGACTCAGACTGATACCGACATGACCCCAAATTTTTGCATTCAAAAACCACTCCTACGGATGGGAACTTTCAGGACATAAACTGCGATATCTCCAGTTTTAACCAACAAATACACACAACTATCATTAAGTTCACAATAATATTGTGTAGCGGACAGAACTGTTACAGAGTGAACTGGAGCAGCGCGTGGATATGTTGGAGGTATTTACGTTACGTCTATACGTCGCTCCAAATTAATGTGTAGCAATTCTGTCCGCTGCACATATTCAGTCTGCACGGAGGAATCCCACCGGCTCTTCCCATAGCAACGGATCACATACAGTCAGTAACTGTTCATACATCAGCAGCCTGACAGACCAGTGAGGTACGAAACATGTACGAGTTTAAAGTTTTTAGAAATATTATTGTGAACCTAATGACAGTTGTGTGCATTTGTTGGTTCAAACTCTAGACAATGAATTACAACGAACGGAAAATATTTCTAAAAAAATTAAACTCTTATCTCCCTGAGTGCTTGCCACGTGCGGGCTGCACACACTCTGCAGCAAATCAAGGCACAAAATGTCATACAAAACGCAGGAAAGGAAACAGACATTTGTACTGGATTTAGGAAAAATACTGTCGTACGGTTGCCATTAAATGTGGTTTATCTTCCAGGTACAGAACCAACACGCCGTAAGGGACACTTCGTTATCAAAATCACCAGGTTTCCACAATTGTGGTGCAGACAATAGTGTTCATTGTTACGTAGACGTCGAGGTCGAAGAAACAGTTGTCTATCAGGCAACAGACGAGGCTGAAGAAACAGTTACAATCGAGCACGTCAGAGGTACATCACAGCACAACCACAGGGCAGACCAACAGTACATGATATTAAAATCCGGTTTGTTGTAAGGATAAAGAAAAGTCTATTGAAAGAGGCCGTGGAGTATAGCGTGAATATTATGGCGGCCAGTCACATGACGCGCCGGAGTTAACAAATAAAGAAGTCTGGTAAAGTTCATATGTGACATGCTATTACCGTCATGGATGCCGACGGCCCCTTTGGTCAACTCCAGTCACCGACAAATTGTCTCTACTCTACAAAGGATGAAGCAATTTGAGTCATTCGAGGAAGCAATGAGAATGTGGCTGTACTCTGCAGGCCAGTCTGATGTCCAACATAAAACGTTTCATTGCTACAAAGTTTAGCGACGTTTCGGCAAGAATCGCTGCAGCAGTTTCATTATGCATGGGTCTCTGGTTACAGATAATTTATCAATCAATACAATTAATTACAGCAAATAGCACGGCTATAAAACAAGACCCTAAACTGCTGGACTGATAATTGTATTGAGATTTGGAAATACATTTTGATACAACGTCAAATGCGGCTCCGAATCGACGAAGTCAGGACGTACAGTCAGTCTCAGAACGTCAGCCATTACGATATCACTAGACACAAACAAGCTACCTCGTTTCATTTATAAAACCAACGTATGCACATTGCAACATGCACAACAATACATTCCGTTCAGTGCTACATGTTTCGGCGGAACTCCGCTATATTCATGGAGTTTATACACCAATATTTAAAACTCTCTGGTACAGAACACATTACAATAGTAGTGTTGTTATATAGTATAGGCAGGCACGCCTATGCAACAGAGCCAGTAACTGAGCTACCCCTTACACACAGCATATCGACACACGATATGGGGACAAGAGCCATAATGGACCAATATTAAGATTGGATGTTCGTGAAGAATGGAGAAACGCACAGCGATATAGCAGGCACAGCGAAGCTTAAATGTATTTTATAAGATCTTACATTTTTGTAATTCAGCTGCAGACGACATCACTGCCATACAGATGTATGGTTATTGTAACGTATTATACTGTAGTGAGGTTGAAATGTTGGTGTCTAGAGTCCTTCAAGATGGCGGAGTTCTGCCGAAAGATGTAGCATTAAAGAAGCGACTGTATTACTGTGTATGTTATACGTATGTGCATATGGCGGGCGGTTCATAACTGAGCCACTGGGACTCAACACCTTGAATACAGACACCTGACATCACGATAGAACAACCTGCCCGACTGTCAGAACTTCGGTCGGTTGAAGTGGCTGCTTTATTATTTCTATACTTATAAACAATTCCGAGGGAAGTTTAATTCAGCCGCTTTACCAAAGCCGCACTTCCTCATAAACAAGGTCCGTAAGAAACGCAGCGAATGTACTGTCGTAGCAACCCACAGAACACGTGATGTCTGCAGCAGCCGACAGCAGCGCCACTCAAGTATCAGTTCGACTTCACTCACAAACGTCACAACGCAGCAGCGCACAGGGGCCCGCGGTCCGCACGACACCCGCACAGGGCAGAAGAGTTTTCTTGGAGTACAAAGAATTAAACCCGCTCTTCTCCACGTGTCGTAAAACCTCAAACTGGTGTGACATTCTGGGAAGGTGACGCAGAACATACGTCAGCAAGGAGAAAAAGATGGCGTACGGTAGAGTTCCAAACTGTATGGTCCTTGTAAGTGCCAGTTGTGTTATTAACAGTACAGCACATGATCTGTGATGTGTTTAAATCCGAACAACACGCTCAACCTACTTAAACCTCCGAGCGCAATTGGGGCAGTTACCCCACTGAACAATGATACTCCACCATCCGTTACTGTGTCCCCTTTGCGTTATGAAATGGCACAGGTTATTAGCTGGAAGATGGGTGAGGGAATGTGCAGGCCACAGCCATTGGTCACTTCTCAACGCTGTGACACTGTTTTGTGCATTTAATTGCGTGATTTTCAGTTGTCTGCATTTCAGGAACCTGCATTTCAATAACATTCTGCGTGTCTATTGCAAACAACAGTCTGCAGGAATTAAGCACGGACGTTTCTACGTCACGTTATGGCGTCACAAACTTCCGCCAGCCAAGCCGTGGTCACGTGGTCACCAGCGGCGTCTTTGCTCTTCATGTGGGTGGAGTCGCTTCGCTGGAATTTTAGCGAATTTGTTTCCCTTTATTCACAGATACAATTGTACTGTATGTTACGCGATGTTTTAACCAGGGACTGCATAATCTCTTACCAACAGGATCTAAAATGATTATGAATATATAAACATAATGAATACATAATCATCCAACATGAGCTCAAATTTATTTATTAACTTGACTCAGACAACATCCTATTCCATGGAAAACTTAGCATTAAACACTGTCCACATTGCATGGCCAAGCATCTCACTGCAATGGCCTGCAGATGATGAACGACGCATGGGTCTTTGGTTACAGCGTCACACTACCCACTAGCACCCACACCCTTCTGACAGGACACTTGCCAACACTTGAAAGTGTACGAATAGTGCCACAGTGCTCGGACAGAGCATTCTTCAGTAGCTGCAAGAAAACTGCGCATTTTCATCTAAACCCTGCATTTGGCGAGGAAGTTTCCAACGTTCGGAAAATTTAAGAAAAATTACGATAATTGTCAAGCAGCTTTTTATTTCATTGTAATTTTATTTATTACATAAACGTTACTTTGAGCTTCATTACACGTGGAGCAGTTTTGCACAACGCACCTACCAAGGACGCCCCTTGTCACATCGACGCCACATTTATTACTGTCAGCAAAGTCAGGTACATTTTCCATAAAGTACCTGACCGATTGAGAGCAATCACACAGCCACACAAATCTCGCACTCAGATATAGCTCCTGTTGCTATTTATGTCTGTTAAGATTGTTGCAGAACAAAAGCACAGCAGCATTTCCCACATTACCCTAAATAATGCGCCCACGCCTTCATCATCGAACTCATTCCTTTGGCCAGCGCGCAACATCCCTTTCAGATCAACGTTCTAGGCGTCTGAACGGTACCGCACTATATCTGGAGTGTCTTCGCAATACTGCATGTCCACAACGGCAGTTATCACAGGCTATTCTAGCAGCACTGGACGCTTTCCCGTACAAACGACGCACCTACACAACGAACTCTCAAATATCAGAGTTCATTGCAGTTTGTTGTTTTGCCCATGTTTCGTATCGCCCTCCCCCTCCATCTCCCCTTGTTTCTTCTTCCTTATTATATTTTAAGCCTATTTCCAACTTATTTTTTTGTAAATCGACATGAGTACTTCCCACCCCTACGTCAACTCTTCTCTTTCTTTCCATCATCTTTACCGGTTAAAAAGTTTAACAACTTCTGTATCCTATAACTCTTGTATAATATTATAATGACGAAATTCTTATATAAGTTAGCTTAGTAATATACACAAAGCATCAAATGAAAGAGACGGAGTAGAAAAAGAAAACAAAAGCAAGCTTTTCGGCGCTCTATCATCCTGTAACTTCTTCCCTTTTTTACTCTGCTCGTTTTAAATAATGATGGACAAAATTCTTCAGCAGATTGTTTGGAAACTCACAAGTGATGATGCAGAAAAGTTTCTGCTCCTTGCCGATATTATAAAAGGAAGAGAAGGGACCGGGCGGGGGGGGGGGGTGGAATACGTCCTGCAGCACAGAAGAAACAAAGGCGGCTACTGTCGGCTGTTAAGTACGCGATGTTAAGATTTACTCCATGGATCGAACTTAGTCAACTGGCAAAATGCCTGTTATGCAGTATCAAACATTTAAAACAAGAGAAATACAGCAAACAGAATGCGAAAAATTGAGAAGGCAAGCAGGGGAGGTGGGAAATCCTTGAGGGAAAAAATCCCATCATCAACTGCACACACATGCAGTTTCTTTTTAAGCTCTATTGAAAAATACAATAAATGTCAGAGACGAAGTTGCTTCCTTCTCACCTTTTCATTCACAAATTGTTACCAGTTCTTACCTTGAGCTCTGGAAGCCGTCACTGATGTTCCAGCTGTGGACTTTGTGGAGTACTGATAGACTGCAGCTTTCTGCTTGAGGTACTGCAACAGAACAGAGAACTGTCATCGTGGCAATCAGAAACTGGAACTGAAGAGAGATGGTGGTATCTGTCGTTACAGCCCAGTGGTCACTATGTGTACCACCAGGATGAACTCTCACAAATGCAAAATTCTGTCCACACAGTGTATTTACGTGTTTTGTGTGGATCTCAGAACAAACAGTACACTTTGAAGCCCAAGACGGACAGCACCAAATGAAAGTGCCACTGGATATTCACGCCATGAATCTAAAGATCAGGTCGATAATTAAGTCATTTTCATTAAAGTATGAAGCTGCAATACCGACATACGCACAGATAACATGTTGCCTCTTGATCGCTTCACAACGAAACCTGTCACTGCGCGTCTATCAACCGATAACTTAGTCACTTACAGACCAGCGCATTGTATATTGCAGACACACACGTTCAGTGGCGGTTGTGTGCAGGGTGAATCTAAAACACTTGCACAAATTTCAGACGCGAGTTCCTCATACCAAAACACGGGAAAAAGTTCTTATAGATGAATTTCCGCGAAAACCTTCTTGTCGACGTACAGCCAAACGACGTTCTGACGTCAGTCCTTTAGATTTTTATCTGTGAGGACACTCAGAACGTAGGGTGTTCGGCTGCCAGTGACAAAGAAGAGACACTTCATCAACTCATTTTTCATGCCTCTGAAGCCATCTGCAACCGCCCTGGAACTTTCGACAGGGTGTGACTCTCCATCAGCAGACGTGTTGGTGCGTGCAGTGATTAAGGTGTGGGCACTGTCGTGACACGGTACGAACTGAACAGGTACCGAACTGGGAACATCTACTGTCAATTGTATCCGGCCACTTGGAAGTAAAATATTACATATTTAATGTATTTGTTACTGAACGTAATTTTCCAATTGATCTCAAGAACGTCCAGTTTCTACAAATATATTGGTATGAAAATTATCCTTCGTTTTGAAGTGACAAATTACCACTCTACGCTGCGTAATGTCCCAGAGGAGAGCAGATCCCACCTACTGCGCGAAGGAAGCCTGAAATCACGCATGACTCAAAGCGTGCCCACTTAATTTAGATACACTTTGTATTTAAAAAACGCTACAAAAATGTCGGATTATTGAGCAGTAACATTTGAGGCTACAGGATGTGTAACACAGCACCACGTGACTGCCGTAACTGCAGAATTCTAACGCGCTATGTTTTCGCAATTTCACAGCAGCTACCTTCAATATAATTGAGCCAGATTTATAAACATAATGTGAAAAGGTGCAGTTCCGGGAAATTTACGTACGTACAGATACAAATCCAAGTGACGTGTAATTTGATTTGACACGAAGTAAAGCCTTTCGGTTCAAGTTTCACTGTCGGAAAAACAAGCAGAAAAATTATTGGAGTGTTTAACGCTGAAGATGACAAGAACACGATTCTTCGAAACGTCGGGAACTACACAGTGAGCAGCACAGTCACATTCGAAACGTCTGAAACTATACACCAAGCGACACAGGGTCAAATTCCATACGACCTTCGAACTCAGCCACACCGGTCACCTGCAGTCAATGTGTCAATCCAGTTTCGCTAGATGAGATGGAAACAAAACGAGAGTACGAAAACGCTCAAGGCTTGTTGTGGATCATGCGCGAATCCGGGGAGATGTATCGGCTGCAGCAATTATATTGCGTGCAAAAAAAGAGGCTGATGACCATCTCAAGGCACAATACAAACAGTCGACTGGGCAGACGGGTAAAAAGCACGAAAATCGTCTTCAACACGAGCATTTCCCGGTGACAAAGTGACAAGAGTCACCGACTTAACCAGTTGAGCCCCTGTTTCGCCGCTGCCACAGCTTATAGCAACAACATGGTGCGCGATGGCAAACTCATGCCAGTGCGCCAACAACCGATTTCAACAGTTTCACTTGGACTTACCCGCTGGAAGCAACAGAGAAGTGCCAGCTTAGTTGATGCGACAGTTAAAGGGCGCATATCGTTATGTTTTGCCCACCGTTACCCGAACTCCATGGCACTATCTAACATAGAACTCGTGGATTTATTCGTAGTCAAAGACGCGAAATACCTTAAAATCGTTGGGTGTGCACGTCAGAAGAGGTAGTATGGAATAAAAGTGACGTAATAAGGTAAGAGCACAAAGACACGTTATTAGAAACAAGACACAACCGCGGACTTCTCGGCTGCCTGCAACCGTCCACGTAAAGACCTGTATACCGTCTCGCACTGCACGCTATGAGCAAGCTGCCTGCGCACACAGGTGTCATAACGCTGCGATCGTACTCTTATTCGTGCACAGCCCATACAGTCAATAACGTTTAGGGCCGCGGTTGTCCGGTCTATGATAAAGCGTACGTCTATCTGTGGATAAAGACGTTTCGGAACATACACGGTGCACCGATAGGCGGATGGCGTCACAAATAGGGAGACAGTCACTTGAATACGCAGCACAGTGACAACAGCAAGATACAACAACAACAAACAACAACGTTTACTTCCCTACAGATAGTGAATGCGCAATACAGGGACCAGAGTTCAGACACCGCCATTTTCTCTCTTAAGATGGGTATTAAGGGGCTTACAGCAGCCGAAATGAACGCTGGTGCAGGCCACGTGGTCTGCAAGCGTGATGACTGGAGCAGGGGGGAAGGACGGAATTATCTCTTACTTATCCAGATCACGCAGTGAAGGGAAAGAGGGCAATGTTGGATGAATGGATCGGCTTTGACTTTTCCTCACAACAACCATCAAAAGAGCTTTTGGGATCCGTTGCAACGAGAAATAAAGTACGAGCAAAGTAACAATAAAGACAGAGAAACTTGCAACACTGTGTATTGAGTACATTTGGTTCGTTTAACCGCAACTGAGATGCAGATGTGGGTGTGAATGGTGATGGAGACGCTGCGAGGTCACGCTGGACACACTTTAAAGACAAAGATTAACCTGAATTAACAAAAGTATTGAGTCCGTACCGCGTAGTAAACACACTCCGTCTCGGTTATAACCAGAGAGGCAATGTACGTATAACGTAACAATGAGGAGCGTTCGTGCAACCATTGATGTAGTTGAAAAGTTGGAAGTACTGCACAACCTGAGTGTGTGCATTTGTTGCCTCAGTTATCCGGCATGCAATGCGCATGCGCCATATTGTCATCTGTGGCTTGCCCCGCTCTATAGTGTTTCACTACGTTATTTCATAAAAGGCACAATTTTCGAAAAAAAAAAAGGTCACAGAATAAAAAATGTGGGTTTTTATTTCCTCTACAGCATTAGTCTGAAACATCTTTATTTCTAAGAAGAAACGAGCGAGATTATGATAAAAATTTTGTATTGGTCGTCATGTGAAGGGTCATATTTGATGCATGCGAACCAAAACCAAGTTCATCTCAGAATGTCTGATGAACTCCTAAAACACCAGATAAAACTGCTGACATTTTCTATAGAGACACCCTGTTGCGTGTTTCGCACTGAAATGGCTGCTTTATCAGGCACAATGTGTGATGACATCTGGCTGTAAAACTGAGTAATTAATGCAAACTTGTTCATTTCTCCTACCTGTTGAGTTTACAATTTTACAGTTTTTGGGAGTTTTTTAAGTCCTACTGATGACTCCTCAAACACCCCTACTGTCCAATCCTTACATTACACAATACAAATTGACAAGCTATACGGACAGCAGCAAAATACTGTCCATTCATATGCATTTTTACAATGTTCTTTCACTGCTGTTATCACTGACATTGGTGTTTTGAGGTGTGACAACTGGAAACATCATAAGTAACATAAGCGATAAAACGCGTACGTACATTATTATTATTATTATTATTATTATTATTATCATCATCATCATCATCATCATCATCATCATACAAAATTGTCCGTCACCATTTCTGTTGACCGACATGACAGCAAGCCAGCTACCACACTCCACGTACTGACACTCGCTGTAAGCCCCTATGTTCCTTTCCTTGCTACACTTACGCACATATCATGACGTAATGTCGTGGTGTTCTTTCTGGATAAGAAACCGTTTCAGTACCCGTCACATTTACCTACACGTCGACACTCGTGTGCCTGCACTAGCTCTCTCTCTCTCTATCTTTGTGTAAGTAAATACCTACAGGTCTTACGGGTTTACTGGCCTCGTTTAGTCCTTTGCTGACGGAATGGAGTGTCAGTCAGTTGGGCTAGCTACTGCAACATACAGAACAGAAAACCTTGGAGGAGGAAAATTATGAAGGTACCGTCACTGCACATTGCTATGTATTACCGCTGTGACCACTGCCAGTTACACAGGAGACTTTAGTTGTGCCGGCGTCACGCGCTGTGGGTTGGTAGCTGGTTACCGGCGTTTCGGGGCAGGCTATCTGTCCTATCTTCAAAGGTCTAGCAGGGTGGGACAAACGGGCTGTACGAAAACGGCATTAACCAAATACTAACCTACGCTGCATAACATCCCGGAAGAGAGAAGAGATCCACCACACCACCGCGAAAGCCTGAAATCTCGAGTCAATTATTTAGTGTTGGTATTTGTGTCAGTTAGCTCCCTGTAATATTTCTATGGTTCATAGCTGTTCTGTGTTGACGATACAGCTAACTGACTTGCACCCTTTATATTCCAGTGGTCACTATATATACCACAAGGTTTAACATTCAACAACTCTACGTTCTAGGAAAAGGTAGGTAGTCAAACACAACTTAATCACTGAGGTGTATTTAATGACTGTGATGGAAACAACTACATGTTTCGGCCTGTATTGGCCATCACCACGCGCGCGCGCATGCATATAGCTAGCCCTTAAGTTCCCTAGACAACCTGATGATGGCCAATACAGGCCGAAACATGTAGTTGTTTCCATCACAGTCATTAAATACACCTCAGTGATTA
>Ga0123354_10016983_pt1 | contig 11401 bp, 7 predicted proteins | sample TergutLab28metaG_2_FD_97872 | JGI IMG/M metagenome (GOLD analysis project Ga0123354, IMG submission 97872) | Labiotermes labralis P4 segment gut microbial communities from Petit-Saut dam, French Guiana - Lab288 P4 | ecosystem: Host-associated > Arthropoda: Insects > Digestive system > Gut ... | reverse complement strand
CCCCATCAACTTGGCAATTCCGGGCAAAAAAGCTTTTCCAACAAGGGACCCCCCCCCTTTCACCCACCACCCCATTTGAAAATTTGGAAAAGTAATATCCTGCCGCCCCCCCCCCCCCAGTGCTTGCATGGCATGTTACGAGGAGATCTTTATCTTTAAAAAGTTAGACTAGAAGTCTGCCTTGGTTGAGGTTCTTTGTGTTTTCTGACCTATAAGCAAATCTTTGTGTTATTATTCCCTCATATAGGCAGAGTTGACGTAATGGTTTTGACAACATCGCAAGAGCCACTCATTGTAGGATCTTGAAGAGGTGGGTGGTAATGTGTATTGGAAAGTAAAACAACTCCAGGGATGTAAGTTCTGTTTAGGAAGTATGACGGTCGAACGAAATATTTTGGTCTTCTTAATATTACTGAAAGTTTAATGTGCTAGAAAGGGACCGGCTTCGGGCTGAACAGCCACACTCGATTGCTGACTCTTTCCGGTCATCACCCAACCTTATATCCATTGAGTAATGGATAAAGCGGCCGGGGCGTGAAGCTGGCGACTCACCTCTGGCTAGTATCAAGATTAAGAATGTGTGGATTATTACCTTCACTGTTGTCATTACAAAATGTTGTGTCACAGATGACACTGCTCACATGCAGCGTCATGCCATGCGCACAAAATGTTCGGCAACCTCTGCTGTCATAAGCGACAGGCTTAGAGGATGCTGTAAAGAGGGATTGACGACGGATGGAGTCGTCGTCACTCTTTCGTTCTGTCTCTCCCGGCCGTCCCACACAGGCGCCACCATATTTGATTGCTCGGTGTGTATTACATGTTAATGCGCTTTAATTTGTCTGTGGCCATGATATAATACTAATTTGGCATAATGAGAGTGACGCTGTCTTGTACGTTTAATTACCACTGGGTTCTCAATAATTGTAACATTCCCCTTTTTATGCTGTTGTAATAAGAGACAGGGTAGCTCAGTCGGTGTAGTGACAATACTACGGGGTGAACAACAGAGGAATGTTGGTTCGACTCCCGGCAGGAGCAAGAGATATTCTCTTTTCTACAGCGTTCGGATCTGCTCTGGGGCCCACACCGGCGTTCTGTCTGATGCTTAGCCGGGGGCCCTTCCCGTGGGAGTAAAGCGGCCGGAGCGTGAAGATGTTAACTCACCTTCATGTAGTGTCGAGGTTAAGATTACTTGGAGCTATGTCTCTTTACTCCACCATGCATGTTTATGGCCTGCTGATTAATTAATTACGTTCGGGAACAACTTTAGGTTTTGTCTTTACAGTATGAAACTGAAAATGTGTAAAACTCTAAGCTCACCCGTTGTTACCTGCATCTCCAATTTCGTGTCCTAATCTGTGGAAAGAACAGAGATTGAGGGTTTGAAATTGAAGTAGAAGAATAATGTTTGGTACCAGGAGCAAGGAAAAGGGTGCAGAAGATTGCATAAGGGGAAGCTTCTCAGTTAGTCTTTTCCCAGTATAGGCCATCTTAACGGTGTGATGCGCAATTCGGCACAGCGACAACTGCACCCTATATTTGACATTCTGGAAAGTCTGACACTGTGTGTCATACACGGTGGGAACTGACACTCTCTAATCGACGAAGTGGACAGAAATTAAACTGGCAGATTTCGACGTAGACGTAAGCTGTAGCGTACTTGAATGTGGGTCGTGATTTCGCGTTATGCACTTGTGCAAGGAACGTTTCGTGAAGCTTTTGGTATAACGTAGGATAAGAAACTTAGAAGAATTATAAATTTTTAGATTTCGGACTAGGCTTCTTATTAAATTCTGCGACTTTTCAATCTGCAGTGTGAATGATCGATTGACTTTTTTTTTTTTTAGATATTTATTGTACGACGTATACATCTTCCCATGTTGGTGGCCTGTTGAGTAGTGATTTATATGCACTTTCTAAACTGCATAGTAGTACCTGTTATGTAGCTCATCAGTTGTTGATGAATAAAATGTTTAGTGGCTACAAAAGCACTTTCCATATTGTTACGTAATTAAATCGTAGGTCGAAAATTTTGTGTATTTAGTTCCAAAAGAACTTCAATAGGCTTTTATGCAAACTTATTCCAGGTGATGTTAAAATAAGTTGCTGGAACTTAGGGCGAGGATGAACGGGGTTTCTAATGAATATGCGACATGATACTGTATTAGACTAAGAATAATAAAGCTGTTGGCACTAGTAATCAAATAAGCCGTTCTACACGATCACTCTTCGTAACTTGGTTGTCCCGACGCGCTCAGTCTGGTAGGTGATCCTCTTTCGGGAAACGGGTGTGGTTCACCGAATCACATATAGTTTTAATTATTTCTTTTTCCTTATGTTTTATTTATTCATTTTATTCTTGATATAACAAATGGAGCGCTATATCCAGTAAAACAACTAGATCATTTCTAGGAAACTGACACAGCCACTTCTCTGCACTCCTACCTACACCACACTCGTACGCGACTGACTTCCTTACTGGACTGCTAGCGTCCGTTATCAGCTCCTAACTGTTTCGACGTTTAAATCTCTCCGCTCCTATCACCATCGGTCCTGAATATACGTTGACAGATTAACCTACAACGCTTGGCAATGAACCGTCCGTAACTGGCGCCATCAATCTTAAGAAACAAATAAATGTACTGAAAGTGATCGGCTACACCATGACGCACAAATATTGAATTTTATGGTTGCTGATTTATCTCGTTTTTGCAATTTATGGGACGTGGAAGATTTGTTTTACTTGTTTGACCTTTCGGCTGTGTAAATTATTCAGCTGCATAGATTGTAAGGACAGTTGTTGATGTTTGGAAAACTGACTAGGACGAGGAAGTACGGGAGTGTACCTCACCAAATGCCTCCAGGTTCTTGAGGAATACTACGAAGTTTCTGAGTGAATATGTCTGGTTTCCGGGACGTCTCAGATAGGGAGATGAGGGGCACTCATAATGTTCGCAGCTGAAACATTGGTCTCTGAATTACACACCAGGAGTAGATCATCTGAAATTTTGTAACTTGTATTGGGATGTGTGTTGTGAAGAGGAAAACAACATATTTCTGGAATTATTGTAGCGTGTTCGCTGTGACCGAATACATTGCGTGTTATACCAGTAGGTCTAGCGCTTAGGCAGATGTGTTCAACTAATGAGTATGAAGGAAATGAGCAGTTTAGGATATTATATAATGCGGAACTTCGTGATATGTACAGGTCACCAAGAACTGTTAAGGTAGTGAAATGTAGGAGGCTCTGATAGGATGATTATGTGGCTAGGGAAGTGGAGACAAGCAGAATATCATTAAGAAGATTCTTAGACACACATGTTATGAGCATGAAAAGTGGATAAAACTGGCTGACGATCGGACCTAGCAGTTTTTTTACTATCAGTGTTTGTGTTCATCTACTAAATATTTTTATTTGTTCCTGAACATTTGAGGTGTTGTCCTTCGGAATCATATCATTGTACCAACTTAACGTAATTCACTTTTAGTTTTCTGTATATTTCCTGTCATTCTACGTGAATTTTGCTTGCAGAAACGTGGTGTTTCCGAGTATATGGTTTTCATTTTCAGGACTTCAGAAAGTTTCGTTTTTTGTTCAGTGTTTGAAACGGCCTGGAAGTCCGACCCTGTGGGGTTGAGGAGCTACTGCTGGCCGCCGGTTTGCGGTCGCTGCAGTAGCTAAAGACTGGGAACCTCCGACCCCGAAATTATACTAAATAAATTTGGGCTTTGGAAACGTAGTGTGGGAACTGACTTGGTCCGTACCGGAATACTTGATATTGTCGGATATACGCCGGGGTCGGTAGTGGGTCAGTAATTAGCAAACTAATGCCAATTAAATGTCAATCGTCTTTGTTTAATATAGCAATATTCTGTACGGTCGCAGGTGTTGTTATTTTCGAACACCCTCAAAACACTCTAAGGGCCCAAAACTTTACGCATTTAATATGCTGTGTGAGATTTTTTCGTCCAAAGAGTGAAGTCGCCGCAGCATGAAGCTGACCACTTAGATGAGTCTGATGCTGATTTTAGGATGAATGAAACGTTGAAGCAATATTCAGCCTTCACACCCAACTTAAATTTAAAAAAATAAGCCAATAACCGTCACTAACGAATAGCTGTTTTAAGAAACCAAGTGTGACGCTTTCAGCATGACAAAACATTTCTTTATGAGAAATTCTAGTTTGTTTATTAAGTGTTATTTTTACTATCCGATACAACGGGACGATGTCACCCGATAATTTCTAGTTTGGCGTACTTGGAAAGGAATAACTGTTGCCCATTAACACCTTTTGATGTACATGATCGGTGTATAATATCGGAATGTCATACCATCCGAAGTTATGGGGGAATTATGTTAGGTAACTTTCGTTAAAGATGCCTCAGCGACTGGCTTGCGAGCTCTTCAGAAGCAATAACGATGCCTCGTACTGTAGAATCTTGCACTGTGTTAAAGGGGATGGATCTGTGAAAACTAAACGCTAAACCTATAATGTAGGCAAATATCAGTAAGAGTGTACTGTAGGTTAGAGTTTAAATTTGTAGTCGAGTTATGCAAAGGTATAAGTTGAGGAGTTCATCATGATGTCTGTATGTGCATGAGTGTCCTTGAAAAGATCGGCCTTACGAAACGTTTTGCGAAGATAGTGATATTGGAGGTCACTCAAAAACTCCTGATTTCCAGTATCCTGTAGTCGGTAATAACATGACGGATGCTCCATCCTGTGAAGCAAGTGCAACACCAGCGACACTTAACATGCTTGAAGTGACGTATCCATCTTAAAACGTTACATCCGGCATTGATGTTAATGTCAGTTTATGGTAGATAAAATTTTGTCGTCGACGAAATTAAACAATAGTAGGCTTATAGACCTGCGTGAGATTTGATGTGTTCAGAGTGGCGAACCTTTAGAATGTGGTCTAATTTCTGAGCTGTACTTTCTAAAATATTCTTTATAGATTGTTTACGTTGTCTTTACACAGGAGATATCCTCGACTCAGTTCGAGCTTATAATTTAACTGTAACATTGTTTTGGTGTAGCAGCTGTATCTTTTGTATTACGTGCGGTTGTGCATCTGAATGGAGACTTATTCCTGCGTGGGGAATTTATTGGTATACGGCGACTGTCCCTGTATGGAGACTTCACTCCTACGAGGAGACTTTACTGGCGAAAGAAAACAGGGCGTCATTTGCGTCTTGTATGTATTTTTCCTTCTGTAATGCTACACAAAACAACAGACCACACCCGAATCTCGAACTTTTTACTGAACCCATGACCGATATAAACAAAAGAAGACCCAGATGCGCGTACTCCAATAATACATACTGCACGTGCCATTCGCAGGCCTTTCTAGAGTGTGTTCCTCCCTCGAGAGCTTCCCTGTCGTACTGTGGGCCCACTGCCATGGAAAACATTTCAGGTTACAGCGTCACGACGCTTGCGTGGCGTGGTAGAGAGGGGATATTCCTTGTCCTCAGCAATGGTAGGGTTTCGGGGTAGAGGAACGGCTGCCCTCATGTTTGTGCGGATGTGAGTGAGGATCAGTTACTGTGTCTGGTGCCAGGATACTGAATTTTGTGGTGCAGAATGAGTTCTTCTGCCGCGGTGCAGCTCACGGTATGTTATCTGTAGACAGTGTTCATAGGTAGCTTATCCACGATTGCATTTTCAGAGTTCAGAGGCGGCCATTAAAACTGCGCATCATTAAATCGATTTACAAATTGTGAAAATGCCACGAATGTCGATCCGTTTGTCACCAAGCCATATGGTTAGTCGTGTTGGGCAGAATGTTTCCCGTCTTCCTAAATATTTCAGATGGAAAGAGTTGCAGTGCTGGACCTCTGGATTCATAGAATTGGTCAGATACCGTTTCGTATTACTATTCATTTGAGATAGTACGATAAGTTAAGTCGAGTACGACCGGGGTTCTTTTCTTGGCAGAGACAGGATTTTTTTTGTATGCCTCAATTCAAGATAATGGCACTACCCTATCCAGATGGGTAGTGCGACTCTCTCCCCGGAAGCGAAGTTGACGAAGCGTGAAGCTGACGACTCCCCCCGTCTAGTGGTGAACTGAGATTAACTGTGTGTGCAGGTTATTTGTTTATTTGTAGTTCATTTAACAAACTGTTAGTAGCTCAGACTATATGGCGTCGAATGGTAGAATGATAGCGATTGATGAGTAGGGAAGGATATAGAAGGCAGCGGTTGTAGCCTAATTTAGAGTGCTGTCCCGACGTTTGCCTGGAAGGACTGCGGCATGTTAACGAAGAACCTCAGTGAAGACAGTCTGCATCCGAGTCGAATACGAATGAGGAACGTAACCGCTTGATCAGGCACCTCCACTCTTTCATGCATCTTGATGGAGTGGTGATTTATTAGACAAGGGATGACAGCCTTTATCCACAATAAAGTAGACTTGCCTCTTAGTAAGTTAGTGGTGTCAGTAATACTGAGTACCGGTTGATAAGAGGTGGTCGTTGTAGCTTCTCGATCCGAACAGGACTCCACAGTTGAAATGTGGAGGCGTTGGAATTCATACTTAGAATTTGGGTGGCCCGTACACGCTGACTTGAACTTCCTTTGGTTGTGTATTGTGTTTATTGCTACAAAATTAGGTTTCATTGAGGATTGAATGAATATTGCGGATCACTGTTTATGAAGAACTGGAGAGTTATTCACCCGGAAGGCCCGAGAAAAACACGCTAATGTCTTATTCATTATTTACGGTTCCTCGTAAGGGATTCGAAGCCAGGTATCTTTCAGATTCAAGTAAGATTTTTGTTAAGTCTTTTGCTCAGTTGTCACGCAAACGCGAACTAATTCAGTGGAGCAGATAGCTGCTTGAGCAGTTGGTAGTTGCTTAGCTGATCAGGAAATTTCCGGCCGTTTTTGGATCCCTCGAGCACATTACTGTGTTGATGAGCGATAAATGGGTTCTTCCCTTAATAATGTCCCACTAGTATCTTGCGTGTATTTATCATTTCCCGCATACTTTCCACAAATTCGAGCATATCATTGCCGATTTGATCGGTGTGATAGTACGTGTATTTAAGGAAGAGTACGGATTGCAAAGTACCACGTGGACAGTTATAGCATTGGTTTGCGCTGAGTTGCTTTATCGCCGTAGCCTTTGAGTTGACTCTCGCCACGGACATGTACTGGAGGGATAAAATCGTAATCCGACACACCTTTGCCAGTCTATATAAGGAAGGAATATTGTAGGGACATGGCTGTTTACGCTGGGACTGCTAAAACTACCCACTAATAATATTTAAGTTCCTTGTCGATACGCAGAGCTCGCACAGAGAGGTCCCTGGATCAGTGCGAATTTGATGGTATGACCTTTGATATTTACGCTCCCTTGGCATTGTAAATTACGGCTGCCTTTCTGCCCCTGTGTTTTCTGCGAATATAACAAAGGAGAATCATAAACATCACATAAAAAATAGTTAGCAATAGCACAATTATGTTTACCAAGCAAACACATTCTGTATTTTCAATTTATTGTCCAATTTCTGGGATTCATTTTTCGAACCTCAGATTGTTATGGATATTGACATCGTTTGATGCAAACTTTCAGGTGAACACGCTTGTTTTCACATTTTCCACGTGATTTAATCTCCACGCTGCTTTGAAGTCGGCGGTTCTATGCATGTATGACTCCATCTTACACACTAAATTTTCTCTTATCGCGTGATGATGATTGAGACTGTATATAAAGGCGGTTTCAAAACTTGTTTTGTGTATATGCAGTTAATTCCTTTAATCATCAACTTAGGTGAAGGTGGCAAAGATCAAAATTCGACTAATCTTGCCCTTACATTCTATACATATCCACATACACTGAGCGTCCTACGTAACGGCGATACTAAATTAAACGCAACGCCAATTGACTTGGTTAGTTCGTGGGAATTTATACGTTAAAAGTAAATTAAATTGTTCCGGAATTAGCAGCCGATTAGCAGGAGGCCACAGGGCCTATTTCATGATAGGTAAAGAAGAAATTATTTTTGACACATGAAGAATCTGATTCAGACAGGTGTTTGAGTACACAATGGTATTGTATGAGTAGCTACAATTAATGTTTGCCTGTCTTGTTGATAAGAATACGCAGGGTGAATATATTGAAGTTGTGTTGTAATATCTGTATATTCCCTACACTCCTATGTGAGCCGAGAGAACTCCGTCAATACGACTAATTGGCTACGGGCTGGACGACTGTGTTTCGATCCCCTGCAAGTAGGATGTGCTCCACTTCGTTCAGTATGAGCCTGGGGGATCGCCCAGCCTCCTACTCTGTGGTAGTGGAAGTGGAGGTTTTTACCCCCAGATTGAAGAGGTTTGGGTGAGACGCTAACCATTCATCCGTCGAGTGTCGAGATTAGGAATGCATGGAGTTGTGCCTCTTTTTTGTCATAGACTTCGTGATTAAGCGCTTGAATAAAAAGCACAGGGATAGCCTGTTTAATTTGAATACTTCTTTACTCTCCAAGGGAGCCAATGCGTTGATAATTCATTATGAATTTCAGTCCAGTTTTACAGTGAATTTTAACGTTGTTGCGTTCTTGTACAGTGATTTTGGCAGCAGTGTGTGTGTAAAAATCATGTATTGTTATGTGAGGAGAGGAACAGTCCATCCCTTACTGCAGCAGGGCGTTGGTCATGATCTGTTTGTTTCCGCGGGTAGTGGCTGTCCATCTGACGAGCCACACCTGGCCGTCGCGAAATTATGTACCAGAATCAGTTGCGCGTAGTCCAATAGTGCGTACCGTGCGTTATCTTCTTACAGCTTTCTGCAATCTTCAGGAACCGTCCAATCATTTTTTGATGCTGCGCTAGTAGAAATTGTGTGATAGGTTTTGTGAAAGGTCTGCGATCGATGTCAGTGCAAATAAGATTAATTTATATTATAGTAAAAAGGAGGGGGCTGCGGTGGCAGTGTGGTTAAGGTGCTGTGCTACAAATCGGAAGGTTACTGGTTCGATCCCAGCTGGTGTCATTGGAATTTTTCAATGACATAAAATCCTTCCGATTGTACTATGGCCCTGGGGTAGACTCAGCCTCTAACAGAAATGAGTACCAGGAGCATTTCCTGGAGGTAAAGACGGCCGGTGCGTAAGGCTCCGGGCCACTCCAGGCCTGTAATGGGACTGCTTTACCTTTGCCTTTACAGTAAGAAGGAAGTGCATTTTAAGATTCTGTTATAATACCCTCATGCGAGTGCTGCAGGATTCACACAGTGAACATTACTATAGCGGCTCCGTTATCGATACATATGTCTCGGAATTTGTGTTTTGACGGAATTTTTGTATTATAGAATGGACAAACCGAAACTAGACGCTAAAACACACGGCGGTCACTAAACTGCTGCAGGAAGAGTTTATTTGATGGCAGTATGCTAACAGAATAACATGTTCCGTGTATAAACCAAAAGATTGTAAAGCAGTTGAAGGATACCCATGGCAGTAGTTCGCGTTTGGGACTGTCCATTTTCTAGTGTTCCGAAGTTAAGTGCGAATAAGGAAAAGTCGTCTTCCCAAACAACATGTTTCCGTCCTCAGGTAAAAAGGTGAGAAGGAAACTTCTCATCTGGGCCAGTTTGACGAAGCTGTTTTTAATCGCTGGGATTGGTCAAACGACCCAACTGAGTAGATGCCTTCCCCTTCTTTTTAAATGAGGACAGAGACAAATGCAATTTCCAGACTGTGTTAACTTTTTCTGCGCCATTTTCTTAGTGAAATAGCAAACAAGGGGCATAGTAAAACAGTCGAATACCATCGTTAAGAGTCCTATAGAATCGAAATAACTTAACAGACTAATCCAACGTAACGCATTCTAAGATTTTCATCTTTCTATAACGGCAGAATACACGTCGCATGATTACAAAACAAATGAAGATATTTTATCAGAACTTAAAATGAACCCATTAATAAAGAAAATCCAAAATTACAGAAATAAATGGGTACAACATGTTCGGCGAATGGAAAGATACGGACTGACACACTTAACTGTGAAATATCAAACGAAGCCAAAGATGGCCCCTCAAAAGACTTCGCGTCTGTAAATGGGACCGGAACAAGTCAGGAGGCCTGAAACCGTGCAGCTAGATGATGATCAGAATAATAGTGATGATGATGATGATGGTTACGATGATGATGATGATGATTCGACGACGACGACGATCTTTGTAGAATACTAAATTATGAACAAAGCCAGAAAGCAAATTAGTTCTAAGTATACTAGTGTCAACAACATGTAAGTTGCGCTGACTTAACCCTTTTTAACAACCTAATCTAACATGACCTAAGTTAAAATCTTAACCCACCGTGTCGTAAACCTACATCAGTTAAATGTTCAAAAGAAAACGAATATTTAAAGAATATACGATGGAGGGGAGTCTCATGCAGAACAGAAAAACTGAAGAGGAAGAACATCGGCCGACGACGCTTTTACAAAGGATTTGAATTCTAGGGCTGCTTTCTGGCATGTGTTCCAGAATAGAGTGTAGAAGCCTAAATCGTGTATAATTAAGATCCTAGATCGACGCCGGCTTCGAAGTTAGTTCCGAGGATGCTATATCATGTTACGAAGACATTGACGCTATATTTGCAGGGGCGCGTGCATGTGTAGCGTGCCTTAAGGTGGCCTGTAACCGGATTATTAATTACAGCAATAGTTAATACGGAGTGTAGGACAAGCAGCTGCGCCTAAGGGTATGTGGAACTGCGACTGTCAACAAGTATTACGTAAGGGGCATACATCCTTTGTAAACGTATTAAATTACACGCAAAAGTAGAATACTCATAACACGACGACGTTGAATTTGAGGTTTTTTTGTTATAGCTTCCGAATTCCCCCACCCGTTTGTATAAAATTAAAGAAAAGAAACGTATCTGTGCAGAGGACAGTTTCAGAAGAGCATGTACACGTGGCTGGTGATGTTGTTTGTTTGTTTGTGATGTGATGTGATGTGATGTGAAAATGAAGTGTTGTTATTGAAATTGTTCAATTGGAATATGAATTCTCCTGCTGAAATTCTGTTCAATGAAATTATTAAATTTATTTGTTTTTACGTCACAATGATGCACATGTGAATATTAACAGTAGCGAGGCGCCTCTTTATGCTTTTACGAAGACGCAAGCCGTACTTGAGATGAGGCCAGCGCAACGAAGTAGAGAACTATACATTACCATGACATACATGTTACAAAAAGATGTTGACAAGATTGAATTAGACAAAATATCAGAAGTGCTCATTGAAATTTTTTTTTGGGTGGGGGGGGGGGGTTATGAAAATATTTTTCCTTGGGGGTTTTTCATAAGGCGCTTTTCTCAATTTCTTAATTGTGTAAAATTTATCCAACAAAAATTTTTCCAAAATTATAAAAATTTAT
>Ga0123354_10016982_pt1 | contig 11402 bp, 6 predicted proteins | sample TergutLab28metaG_2_FD_97872 | JGI IMG/M metagenome (GOLD analysis project Ga0123354, IMG submission 97872) | Labiotermes labralis P4 segment gut microbial communities from Petit-Saut dam, French Guiana - Lab288 P4 | ecosystem: Host-associated > Arthropoda: Insects > Digestive system > Gut ... | reverse complement strand
TCCGGCAACACCGTTACTACAGCTCCGCACCCCCTGTTCCACGCCATGCTCGCCACGGCCACCGTTACCAACCAAAAGATCCAGCGCTTCGACATGCCGCTGACGCAAATGACCAACGTCATCAACATCCGCACCGTGGGGCTGCCCTCCGATGCCAACGCCTACACCTTCAACATCGCCGACAACAACGACACCTATAAATTCGACAAATCGTTCGCCACGCCTTCCGCGCCGACGACATTCACATACACCGCCCCCTGCGCCAAGGACGGGGCGAACCAACTCAACTCGACGCTCACCGTGATGCGTCTGGCGGCAGACCGCCACGCGCCGCAACTCGAGATATACAACCAGACAACAGGGGTGGCGCTCTACCCCGCGGGCACGCAATCGGGCGACCTCATCGGGCTGATCCTGAGCGCCAACCCGCAAAACGACTTCGAGACTACGCATGTCTACGACATAGTGATCACCTTCACCGGCGACGGCTCCACGAACTTCAAGGTGAGCATCACCATCAACGGCTGGCAGGTGCACGACCAGGGTAGCGACTTGATCGAAGAGTAGACGAACAGACGAATAATTGAAAAGTAAAAGATATGAAACGCCTTTTGAAATATCTGATGATCTTGCCCCTGCTGGCGACCGCCTCCTGTGTGAAGGAGCGGGCCATCGGCGGCGGACCAGTTTCAGGCGCCGGTGAGAAGAGCGTAATGCTCAAAGTGGCGGTGCCTTACACCGCCCCGCAAGGTTCTGCGCAGGGAAACGCGCAGGGTGCGTCGCAGAGCGCCGCCACCCGCTCGATGGGCCCGGCGCAGGAGAACGCCATCGCCACGCTCGACATACTTGCGTTCAAGGTCGACGGCACGAGCGAGACATTCCTCTATTGGGCCCAGGCCAGCGCCGCCTCGGGCAACACCGATGGCGCCTCGTCGCAGGCGTTCAACACCACCCTGCTCATCAAGGACTATCAGCAACGTTTCGTGGTCATAACCAACGCCCGCGACCGTGTCGCCGCCCTGATTGCCGGCCGCGCCGACGGTTGGGTGGGGCAGGACAAGGAAACCATGCTCTCGGGGCTGACTTTCGATCTCGACGGCGGCGACCGATGGAACGCCATCAGCGCTTCGAACTACACCGCCATCCCGATGTGGGGCCAGAGCGATCCGCAGACCATAAGCAGTGCGACCCCCTCCATCGGCACGGTCTCGCTGCTGCGCATGATCGCCAAGGTCGAGGTTCAAGTCGACCAGAGTGTTGCGGGACTCACCGACGCCTTCAAGCTCAAGAGCGTTTACGTCTATAACACAAACACTTCGGGCCGCATTGTGCCCATAGACGGCAATGTCGATGCGACTATGGTGGCGCAGCACGCCTCGTTGCCCGCCTCCGTGGCTTCGGTGGTGGGGCCGCTGGCCTACACCGATTTCAGCGATCCGGGCATCCCCGACATCGCCATGAAGGGCGCCATCTACATCTTCGAGACTACGGCCAAGAACGCCGGCAACCAGCTCGAAGAGACCTGTATAGTGGTAGGCGGCGTCTACGGCACGGACACCGCTCCGACATATTACCGCCTCGACTTCCTGGCTTCGGACGCAAAGACCTATGCGGACATTCTGCGCAACCACCGCTACCTGTTCAACATCTCGGCGGTCGGCGGGCGCGGCTATGCCTCCGTGGACGAGGCTTACAGGGCCAAGTCGTCGAATATGGTGGTGAACCTGCTCGTCTGGGACGAGAGCGAGATTCGCTACATCGCTTACGACAACAATTATATGCTGGGTGTGAGCCAAATCCGCTTCGACCTCTCCGGCGATGCGCATGATTCGAACAGCACGGACAATATTCTGAAAGTCGCCACCGACTATCCCGCCGGCTGGACAGCCTCCGTGTGGGCCGACGAGGCTGGCACTACGCCCGTGGCCAACGACGCCACCACCGGTGCGCCGTGGCTGAGCATCAGCCCCGCCGCTGGCGCGGGCGGCGCGCAACTCGACAACACGAGCCTCGTGATGCCTGCCAATACCTCCGGCGCTCCGCGCACGGCGTGGATAATAGTCTCTGCCGGAAAACTGGTATGTAAGGTGGAGGTCGTGCAGCTCGCACAACCCATCGACATCAACACTATACCAGGCATAGGAACACCGCCCGCGGGGATCATTCCCTTCGTGGGCGCCTTCTGGCGCGCCGGCGAGACGGGCGAACGCATCATCCGTATGAACGGCCTGAATGCCACCGCCTCCAACGCCGGCCCGTGGAGCGCATCGGTGGCGTGGTATGACGCCAAATGGAATCAGGCCTCGGGCGACGGGATCGTTCTGAGCACGGACATGCTCGACGCCACCTCGCTCGCAACGCGCGGCATAACATGGGATTTGACCACCGAGAACCCCAACTCCGGCGCCAATGGCCCCGAAAACTATAAACTGACAGGCAACGTCTCGTCAGTCGGCGGAGTGGTGGACGCCACCAACACAGGGATCGCCTTCCGCATAGGATTGCAGAAGACCTTCGGGGCGTACAACGCGTTCAATAACCCCGCCCGCTACGCCGTGGTGCTGCTCTCTTACGGCACGCCCGTCAAATATCAAAAACTGTTCATCCGCCAGGGCGAGGGCAACGACTACGCCCCCGGCCTGAACAGCGGCTCCGGATGGAGCCCCTATAACCTGGGCAACAGCCAAAACTTCGTCGATTTCCCGACACAGACGGGCTACTTCTATCAGTGGACCAATGCGCCTACGCCCTACCATCCCGTCAACCCGCCGGGCACCACGCCCGCCGGTTGGACCGCCACGGGCGGAGGCTCGTTCAGCCTGGACGGCGTCTGCCCGGCCGGTTACGCCTACAAGCTTCCCACGGGCGGCAGCACGTCGGATATGGCTTCGCTTATGACCGCGAGCCATACCGCGGGTTACTACGCCGACGGCTTCTTCGACCGCAGGCAGATACTCCAGAGCGTAACCTACGGTGCGCTGGATGCCTCATACGGCAACTCGAATGCCGCCACACAGTGGTCATGGACTACGGTTTCGTCCAATTCGGCGGACTATACCGATCCGATGAACACCAATGCCGCATATATCGGCACGATCTTCTTCAGCACGGCCAACAATGCGTCCATATTCTTCCCTTCCGGCGGAACACGTTACGGGGAAGGCGCCGGCCCCGGCGGATACTCACCTCCAGGAGCGCTCTGGCTGGCCGGCCGCATGGGAGGCTACTGGTCGTCGAGCGTGGGTACCGGCCCCGGAAGCGCCGGCACGGGTTTCGCCATGTCTCTCGATGCTTTACTTGGTTCCGCAGGGCGAGGCACATCCATGACCAATTTCGGTTATTCGGTCCGCTGCGTGGTAGATCCATCCATGCCCGACCCCAGCGTGCAGCTTCCCGACCCCGGCGCTGTTCCCGACGGCGGAACGCCTCCCGCGGGAGTTACATCCTTTGTAGGCGCCTTTTGGCGCGCCTCGGAAACGGGCGAGCGCATTATCCACCTGGACAACGTATACGGGGCAAGCACCGGCAACGCCGGCGCATGGTGCGCATCGGTGGCGTGGTATGACAGCAAATGGAATCCCACCTCGGGAGACGGGATCGTGTTGAGCAGGAATCTGACCGACCCCGCATCGCTCGCCTCGCGCGGAATAACATGGAACGCCGCCACCGAGACCCCGAACACAGGCGCCAACGGCCCCGAAAACTGGCAGGTGACGGGCTCCTCCTTCGTCAGCGGAACGGTGGACGCCGCGAACCCCAACATCATCTTCCGCGTTGGCTTGCAGCAGACCTTCGCGGCCTACAACGCGAGCAGCAACCCCGCCCGCTACGCGGTGATATTGCTGGGTTACGCGAACAACACCATAGTGCAGAAGATCTTTATCCGCCAAGGCGAAGGGGCCGATTACATATCCGGAACCACCGTCAAGTGGAGCCCCTACAATGTGGCGAATATCAACGACAAGGCGACATATCCAAATGGTTTGGCCGCCTATCCGACCCAGGCGGGTTATTTCTACCAGTGGGGCTACACGACCGCGGCGGGCCAGCCGCCGAAACCCCTCAATCCCTCCTCTCCGTCGACGGGGGCCTACCCCAGTTGGACCTCTGTTACGATCGGGACCGCGGCGTATGCCTTGAACAATATCCTCACGGGCTACACGGTGCCCACACTGGTGCAACAGCAAACCATCGTAACCGCGTATGCAAGCAAGATATATGGCTACTACGCCGACGGGTTCTTCGACCGCAGGCAGATAGTGCAGGGCTCCGACCCGAATTCAAGAGCGGGCGCCGTCGCCTACGGGACCGACAAGGTCGCATATATAGGCAACCTGTGCTACAACCCGGCGAACAATGCCACGCTGTTCTTCCCCGCGACAGGGTTCCGCACACCCACCAACGGCTCGCTCAGCAACTCGGCTTCGGACGGTTTATATATATCGAGCACGATCTCGGGAAGCACCGCCCAGTTCACGAACTTCTATCCGATAGGAGTGGTGCAGAACGGATACAACCCCGGCTACGGATATAGCGTGCGCCTGATCGCGCAGTAGCGGCCGACAGTAGTGGTCAGCAGCGGCCCAAGGCGACCGGAGACACGGAGGTTCTTTGACATATTGGTTTACACGCAAAAAATCGTTATCTTTGCGTTATCATTATATATAAAAGCGCATAGATATGACAACAATGATTGTAGAGATCAGGGACAAAGGCGATGCCAAAAAGATCGCCGACGCCTTGCATCTGATGAGAGGCGTAACGAAAATAGCGATCCATAGCGAAGAGCCGTTCGAGCGCATACCCGGTCTGCCTTATACGCAGGAAGAACGCATTGCAGCCATTCATAGGGCGGAGGAAGATTACGCCGCCGGACGTTTCGTAACCTCGGACGAACTCAGAAAGAAACATCCGAGAATATGAAGGTCATCTGGTTGGATGCAGCCCAAGAGCAGATGGAGGAGATCTATGAGTTCCTGGCGCAACAGAACCCGAAAGCCGCCGTCGAAATTTACAACGAAATTATAGAAGAAGCGGACAGGCTTGCCGGTTTTCCGGAAATGGCGTCTCTCGAACAATCGCTCCGCGAAGAGGCGAAGTCATATCGCTCTCTTATCGTGCGGCGCACTTACAAAGCCATTTATCGTATCGATGCGAAGTCGGAAAAGGTGGTCATTGTCTCGGTCTGGGACTGTCGCCAAGACCCCGAAACACTGAAAAAGAGAACGACAAAGCAGAAATAACAACACCGGGCCCAGGCCCGGCAAAAAGCGTGTAAACCGGTATGGAAGGTTTACACGCTTTTTTATTGCAATAAATTAAAAAATAACGATATGAAACGCCTTTTGAAATATCTGATGATCCTGCCCCTGCTGGCGACCGTCTCCTGTGTGAAGGAGCGCGCGATGGGCGGCGGGCCGGCTACGGATGCCGGCCAAAAGAGCGTCATGCTCAAGGTGGCGGTGCCTTATGTCGCCCCGCAGGGCGCGGCGCAGGGAAGTACGGCGGGCGCTGCGACGCGGAGTGCGGCAACGCAGACAGGCGCTGCGGGCGCGGGAACGCGCTCGATAGACGCCCCGCAGGAGAACAGCATCAACACCCTCGACGTGCTCGCCTTCAAGGTAGACGGCACCACCGAGACGTTCCTCTATTGGGCCGAGGCGAGCCGGAGCTCCGGCAGCGACGGCGTCCCCTTGCAGTCGTTCAACGCGATGTTGCGCGTGGCCGATTACCAGCAGCATTTCGTCCTGGTAACCAACGCCCGCGACAAGGTCGCCACTCTGGTGGGCAGCCGCGTGGACGGCTGGGTCGGGCAGGAAAAGGAGGCCATGCTATCGAAGTTGACCGTCGACCTGGGCGGCGGCGACCGATGGAACGCCATCAGCGCCACGAATTACACCGCCATCCCTATGTGGGGCGAGAGCCAGCCGGCCGTGATCTCCGGCACGACCACTTCCATAGGCTCTATAAAAATGCTGCGCATGGTCGCCAAAGTCGATGTGCAACTCGACCAGACCGTGGCGGGGCTCACCGACATTTTTAAGCTCAAGAGCGTACACGTCTATAACACAAATACCTCCGGACGCGTAGTGCCAATGCCCGGCGCCGTCGATGCGACCATGGTGGCGCAGACCCCATCCCTGCCCGCCTCCGTAGCTTCGGTGGTCGGACCTTTGGACTACAGCGATTTTTCGGCCCCCGGCATCCCCGACATCGCCATGACCGGGGCTGTTTACCTCTTCGAGACCGCCGCGAAGAACGCCGGTAACCAGCTCGAGGAGACGTGTATAGTTGTGGGCGGACTCTACGGCTCGGACACCGCGGAGAGCTACTACCGCCTCGACTTTTTCGTCCCCGGCGGGGTGACCGTCATGGACATCCTGCGCAACTACCGCTACCTGTGCAATATCATAGCGGTCAACGGGCGCGGCTATCCCTCCGTGGATGATGCCTACCGCGCCAAATCGTTCAATATGATAGCGAACATCCTCGCTTGGAACGAGGGCGTGGTTGGCGATGTGGTCTTCGACGGGCAATATATGCTGGCCGTGGACCAAAACCCCTTCGCTCTCACCGGCGACGACCACAACACCGCAAGCACGGACAACATTCTGACCGTTACGACCGATTATCCCACAGGTTGGACAGCCGCCGTGTGGGCCGACAAGGCGGGCACCACGCCCGTGCCCAACGACCCCGCCACCGGCGGGCCGTGGCTCCATATCAGCCCCGCCGCGGGCGCGGGCGCCGCGGGCGGCGGTGCGCAGAGCACCGCGGCGCAGCTAATAGCCCCCGCCAACGCCGGCGCCGAACGCACGGCCTATGTCCTTATCACGGCCGGCCGGCTGACCTACATAGAGACCGTAACGCAGGCCACCCTGCCTCCGGGAACGATCACCTTCAGCCCCGACAATCTGCTCTTGCCCTACCAGGCGCCCACAGACGGAACAACCTACAGTGTTACGGTAACAGCTCTGAAAGCGGACAGCACGAACGATCCCAACGCGAGCTGGACGCTCACCTCGGCCGACCCGACGTGGTGCCGCCTCTCGACGAGCTCCTCCACCGCGTTCAGTGCGGCGACGGCCTCGGTTTCGGGCACCGGCTCGACGACGGTCTATGTCATCGCCTCGGACAACTCCAGCATCAACTATCGCATGACCACCATTTACAGTGGCGCAGACCCGGCGGCGGTAACGACCACCGTCATGCAATGGGGCAATCCCGGCAGCGGCAATATCACCGACAACGAGGGGGCGGGAACACCTCCTACCAACGTTCTTTCCTATGTGGGCGCGTTCTGGCGCGCCGCCGAGACGGGCGAGCGCGTGATCCGCATCGACATGTCGGGCAGCACGGCCAACTACGGCACGTGGAGCGCCCAGGTGATGTGGCTCGACAAGCGCTGGGGCCCCAACGACATGGTGGTGCTCAGCACCGACCAACTGCCCGGCACGACCGGAGCCGACCCGAACATCTACACCGCCAATCCCGGCAACGCCGAGGACTACCAGGTGGGCGGCATGAACCTAATCGTCAGCGGCACGGCGGACGCCACCAACAAATATGTTACGTTCCGCATCGGCCTGCGCTCGCAATATACCCCGACCGCGAGCGATCCGGCGCGCTACGCCGTGGTGTTACTTTCGTACTCCAATCAGACCAAATATCAAAAGATATTCCTGAGACAGGGCGAAGGGGCCGACTATCTGATGACCAACAACGACGCCATCACCACCGGTGGCCTCGGTCAACGTACCATGTGCCGGCAGTTCTCGCCCTTCAACCTGACGGCGACGACGCTCGACGCGGCCGTTATGACCCAGGCGGACGCCGCTGCGAACGTCGCGGGCAACAAGACCACGTTCGTCGACTACCCGACCAAGGCGGGAGCCTTTTTCATGTGGGCCAACACCTACACCGGCACATCCACATCGTTCATGGGGCCCCGTTATGCGTCCAATCCCTATACATCCGCTTCGGCGATAACATGGGGCGGGATCAATCCCGGCTTAACCACCTACTGGAACTCGATTTCGGCCAACCAGGAGACCTGCCCTCCCGGCTACCGCCGTCCGACAGACGGATCGACATCCGCCGAGGAGAGCTGCACCAGTATAGCCGCCTCCGAGTTCAGGCAGTCGATATTCTCGAAGCCCCTGACGGGCTGGAACTACTCCAGCACCACGGCCAACGGTCTGTGGGGCTACTACGCCGACGGCTGGTTCGACCGGCGCCCGCTGGTGAACGGCACCGGCACGGGGGCCACCAACACGACAGTCGCATCCGGCACCAAGGACATCGCCCACGTAGGTGTGCTCTTCTTCAATCCGACCGTGGGCAGCGACCACTACAACGCCTCGATCTTCTTCCCCGCCACGGGTTTGCGCTATTACTCCAACGGGACACTCCAATACACCGGCACGGAGGGAGACTACTGGTCATCGTCGGCGAACAATGTCGGCAGCGGTACCCCCTCGAACTGCGGTCTGGGCATGATATTCCGCAACTACTCCTTTCAATACAGTCTGGGTCCGTGGAGGATAGAGATGCCCACCGGCCTCCCGATCCGCTGCGTGAAAGCGCCTTAACATATAAGGGCTGCGAGTCGGAGGGCGCCCGAACTGCGGGAGCGGAGGGTTGGCCGCGAAAGCAGAGGCGCCCTCCCCAGCCTATTTCAATATGTTGTTGTCGCGCAGGTAGGCGAGCGACTGCTTCACGCTGCCGAGCGGGTCGAGGCCGGTCGAATAGCGCTCCTGCTCGAGGAAGTAATATTTCACCTTGCCCGTGGCCTGGGCGGCGGCTATGATCGCCTTGAAGTCCAAAAGGCCGCTCTGGCCGATTTCCAACTCATCCTTAACGTGTATCAGGGTGATCTTGTCGGGATATTTTTTGAGCAGTTCGATGGGATCGAACCCCGCCATCTTGGCCCAGTAGACGTCCAGCTCGAAAGTTACGTTTTTGTTGGTATTTTGGATCAGGTAGTCGTATAGCACCACCCCGTCTACGACCGTAAACTCCGGTTTGTGGTTGTGGATGCCGAGGACGAGACCCTGTTTGGCGCACATATCGCCCACCTGGTTGATGAATGCGCACAGCGCTTTCATCTGCTCCGTGGTCGTGATGTTCTTTATGGGCAGCGTCGCCATCACCACATATTTTATCCCCGCCTGCTTGTGCGCCGCAATGCAGGTTTCCCACCACGCCTTGGTTTGGTCTTGGGACATGTCGAGGCTCAGGGGCGGGTGGACGTGGCTCGAGACGGCCTCCATGCCGAAGCTGCGGCATGTGGCTTGCAGTTGGGCTGGCTCCATGCCGTAGAATTTCCCGTCGATGAAATTGGCCGTTTCGACATCTTTGATCCCCAGCGAGGAGATCAGTTGCAGCGCTTTGACAGGATCCTCTTTCATCGCATCGCGGAGCGAGTAGGTTTGCAGACCGATGCGGTCGCCGGCCGCCATTGCGCTCGTGGCGCAGAACACGCAGAATAAAAGGGCGGGAATAAGTAATTTTTTCATAAGGAATGGGTTTTTAGGAAGTCAAATTTATGAAATCCTTTTCAAGTTACAACATTTCCCGTGAAAAATTACCGTGTGCCATTACTTGCGGATCAGGTCGATTCCCGCACGTATCTCGCCGCAGAGACCGCGGCCCGGCAGGTCGTAGCCGAGGGTGCCTTCGAGGCTGAACGCGCCCCAGTTGCGCCTCACGCGCAGGCCCACGAAGCAATCGATATACGCCACCCGCGCGGTCTGCACCATGAGGATGGAGGCGGGGGCGCCACCCGTTCCGGCGCTTCCGTTGTTGCCGACCGGGCCGGCGGCTGTTCCGGCGAGGGCGCTGCTCCGGCCCTCGCCGATGGCCAGCCCCATCCCGCCGCCGGCCCCGGCCACCAACCCCGCCTGCCAGCGCGGTGGGCGCGTAGTCGTAACGGTGCGTGTTTGGGTGATAACTTTGACTTTTGGAAAAAGCTCGATGCTCTCCAGCTCGGGTTTATAGCCCGTAACGATGGCGCGATAGTTCTCCGTGGCGTAGGTGCGGCGCTCGAAAGGCAGCGCCACCGCCGCCAATACCGAATCACCTGCCGCCACCGCGTGCACCCATACTGTGTCGGTGCGCACCATCCGGCGCGTGGCGACCAGCCGCACCGTGTCGCGCAGATATTCGCGCACCCATACCGTGTCGCGCTCGACTTGCACCGTCGTGGACGGGTGGTCGCAGCGCCTGCAAAAAATAGAGATGAGGGCGGCCCCCGCCGCCAAGGCTAATATCCACACGCCGAGGCGGTGCGCCGAACTTTGCTGTGCCATATCCGTGATGTCCGTTTGATGACGGGCAAAACTAATCCGCGCCCCGCCACCGCCGTTTCTACAAAATTTTTCAGGCGGGATAATCGTTATTCTAAAAAATTATACTTAATTTTGAATGATCTATCGACTACAAAACCGACTAAACAATTAGATGAAGTGAGAAGGGAGATATTTTTCTCGGGGGCGCTCCTTGCGGGGGCGGCGCTCGCGGCAGGCCAGGCCCAGGCGGCCAAAAAGACGGCGGACAAGCCCGCCGCCGTACAAGGCAAACCCAATTTCTTGGTGATACTTGTCGACGATTCGGGATTTTCGGATTTCAGCTGCTACGGCGGCCAGATATCCACGCCCAATATCGACAAACTGGCGCAAAACGGAGTGCGCATGAGCCAGATGTACAACTGCGCTCGCAGTTGCCCCACGCGCGCCTCGCTGCTCACAGGTCTATACCCCCAGCAGGCGGGCATGGGCTACATGACCAGCGGCCTCCCGAAAAAGAACAAGGAGCACAGTAACCCTGCCTATGAGGGTTACCTCAATAATAATTGCGTTACGCTGGCCGAGGTTCTCCATACCGCGGGATACTTCACTGCCATATCTGGAAAATGGCACGTGGGCCAGCAGGCCGGCGTTACGCCGGCCACGCGCGGCTTCGACCGTTCGCTCTACGCCGGGGTGGGGGGCTTCTACTACCCGGGCGAGAAGGACGACCTCTATATGGACGGGGAGAAGATCTCCAATTTCGATCCGCGCCTGCCCAAGGATTGGTACACCACCGACCTTTGGACACAATTCGGCGAAAAGTTCATAGGCCAGGCCCTCGACAGCAAGAAACCGTTCATGCTCTACTTGGCCTACAACGCCCCGCACTATCCCCTGCAAGCCCCGCCCGACGAGATCGCCTCGTTCAAGGGGCAGTTTGACAAGGGATGGGATGTCATCAAGCGCGAGACGGGTCAGCGCCAGATAGACAACAACATTCTCGGGGGCAAATACGCCCTCACCCCGCGCAATCCCAAGGTGCCCGCGTGGGATGACGTCGATCCGGTACAGAAGGCCAAGAGCGAGCTCACCAAGGAGATATATACCGCCGTG
>Ga0123354_10016980_pt1 | contig 11402 bp, 7 predicted proteins | sample TergutLab28metaG_2_FD_97872 | JGI IMG/M metagenome (GOLD analysis project Ga0123354, IMG submission 97872) | Labiotermes labralis P4 segment gut microbial communities from Petit-Saut dam, French Guiana - Lab288 P4 | ecosystem: Host-associated > Arthropoda: Insects > Digestive system > Gut ... | reverse complement strand
TGTTATTATGAATTACAGACATGCTGTCACAACACCATTATCAGCAGATATATAACGCACATAAGTAACTTTAGCAGAACTTTGATGCTCCCTGATGATGGTTGAAAAATAGCAACCGAAACACGTAGGAGACTAATGAATGTTTTTAAAGTGTTTTAACCAAATAAGGTTTTACAATATTTTAAAGACAAGGTGCAAGTGTTGGTATTTTAAATGAATGTATAGCGCCAAACAATATTTTGTGTCATAATATGTACTGTTTGTAGAATGGATGTTATTCTGATTCAGCAACAGATATCGATATGCCTGAGATCATTCCGTCCGACAGGGTGAGCTGCTGATACATTTCGTAAAGACATCATAATATTACTGAGCATCAAAAGTTTCAGCTCAGTTGCAGTATTCGTACTTCGTATTATGGAGGTCATGGGTTCAGAGCTGAGCTCTTTCATGATTTTATTTAGTTCCTCTAGGCGAATGGCAGGATAGTACCTCAGTATGGGCCACTACCGGTTCTTCCACATTTTTTTAAATTCATCATTACGCCTTGCCATTATCGAACGCCAAATAATTCGACTTACTGCAAGCGTTGTGAAATAAAACACGAATACATAAGCAAATATATCCATAAATATGTAAATACGACACGAATATTGCTCCACAAAGTGAGCGGACAGTACGAAAGTCGTATAATCACCGACTGTTCTGGTTTCGGTTACCAGTTGGAAAATCGACCATTATAATTGCGGTTTTTTTTTTCATATTTAGTTGTCCCCCTACACCATTTCCCAGCAACATGGGCGCGGCTGATTTCATTCGTTTGCATCCTGCTATTAACCGTTTATACCCCAGTGATTACTTCATGTATCGGCAGGTTTAATATTAAAAATTTTGCACTTTGCCCACACAGTGCATTTATGCCTTTTGAACGGATCAGAACAAACAGCTTTTTTTTCCTATGCAATAATAACTGATTAGTTTTTGCTACTCAGATGCAATGTGCTCAGCGCGATACGAACTGAGTCTGTAAATGCAGTTCAGATCAATTGTCGCCTTTAAAGTGTTAATGATGGCACAGTGTCGTTGAATATAGTAAGGTACGAGTCAGTCGGCCAATAGTAGGAACAAGACATAAGTTAGACCACATTAACAAAGTAGAAGCTCAGCTGGTCTTTTATTCCGATGAATTAGGTTGCATGGTCAGTTGTAACTTCGAGATAAATCTGAGGCTTAGACATGTGGGATGTTTGACCGCTCTTTAAAACAAATTGACTTCTACACCAAAACGTGATCCCGAATGGGAAAAACCACGAAAGCTGTTATACAGGATAGCCAGAAACTTGACAGATACAAACTGAGTGCATTCTGACAGAGTGGCCGCTACTTCAGCGTACTCTGTCGGTCTGTGTGGGTTCAGGTCATGGCAAGGTTCTGTAATACAACAGAACTGAGGACTAGAGACATGCTGGCAGCCGTCGGTGTTCCGGTTGTAGGTGATGGCATTGCAATCTGGGAGAGAAATTAAGACAACAAAATTGCACTGCTAATACTGGATCTGAATGTTGAGGGCGCTACCGGACAATTGAGGGGAAATGTGTTACGGCGTAATGGGGAATCGTAGAGCGATTCACGTCTAATTAATGTCTTTAAGCCGCCACAACGGCCACTAGGTTAAGTCCATGACGTTTATTCATGTAGTTGTGAAGTTCTGTGGATGGAGCCAATTGAAAAACCTTGCTATGAAGTGTGCAGGTAAAGAAAACGTAAGTTGCTAAGATGATTCAAATTTCAAAATGATATAGCATAAATTTCACGTCTTATATTTATAAGAAATCTGCAAACGCCAGGAATTCGATACTTTCCGGAGTGTGTCTTTAAATATTGTTATTATTAAATAACAATTAGTTCCGTCCTGATCCTGCTCGCAAGCTGTCAGCAAACCTGTATGACATATACCATTGCTGTGTGTACAGTGAAAAACTCCTGATGATGGACAGAAGAATTGTCCGAAACATGTAGAGTTTTGCTCCAAATATAAATTTGATAAATTAGTGCATCTGGTTGGTTTTATTACAAGAATTTACAAGAATATAATGTTCTAATGCACGATTATGAATAAACTTATTTTTTTTATTATTCCTATTTACCGGTGCTCTTGCAGGTAACTGTACATTGTTCTAAATTACCCGTTTGAAAGTAGCTCAACGCCCTCGACGATTTTGGGATTTTATTTTTACTTCTAAGTTTGGGACTTCCATATATTTCCAGATAAAACTGCTGAAGACATCAGTCAGTTGGCAAAGTTAGCTTTCTTGAGAGGGGACAAGAGAGCAAGGAACGGCCCTGTGCAGTCTGAAAACTGAATGTTGCAGGAAGAGAGGAGTGAGGGCGTGCGAGCCATTGTGGCGCTCATTGGTCTGAGACAGAATAACGGATAGAGTAATGACTGAAATATTTCCTAGTTAGGGATTCTGCGAAAGAAGTGCTGGGATAGGAAGCTGTTGGTCACGGCGGATCCCCAGTTCAATACTTTATTCATTTGCTGCAAGACTTGCAGCATAAATGGCTAATTACAAAGCAAGCTCAAGTAGAAAGAGACAACAGACAAACACAATTAATATCAGGGCAAAGCTGAAGACAAAAAGAAGGCAGTGTATTTTAATGAAATTACATTGAATTGGAAGTTTAGACGGTAAGCTGTAAAAAAAAAGGATTGTACGAGTTATAATAAACACATCAAAACCCGTGACGTAGATATGTCTGCGAATTCAGCTCAATTCGAAATGCAACTGGCTGTATACCACTCATGTAGGTCTGGGACGTTCATATTAATGTTCTGAAATAGAAATGGTTCGATGTAATATGAATTTGTTAAGGGACTGATGCTAGGAAGTAATATGTGCATGCGTGTGTTGAGACAGTTTGAGGAAGCCTGTGTCTTGGCACAACAGTACAGACAAACAGGGCAATGCCACACGCAAGTTAGTATGTGAAGCTTAACACAGTACAGAAGAGCGCAACACACCGTTTCAAAAGGATATGTTGTAACCCATTAATAATGGACACAATACAAAACGGAGAGAACTTCAATGCCAAATTTAATTAAAGTACGTCAAGCTACATAGACATACCACGAGGACATACACTTCAGATTTGTAAGTTGATATGAGATGGGAGTTTCTTGAACAGATGGGCAACTATTGCCTTTTGAAGGTAAACATTGCATTATGGGGTTTGGAAATTTCTTGATTAGGCAGTGTTCTGGTGTTTGAAATTTGTCTGATGGGGCTGATAGTTAAGTCAGCGTGGTGTTTCAGTGGAAGAAAATTGCAGGCATATTCCGGTCTCGTCCATTAGACAGATTGAAACACGTCCTGATAAAGCAAGAATGATGTAAAATAAGTGGTGGTCGTTCAGTTACAGCCGAAATTTGTGTGATGACTAACCATGGCTTTTGGTCCATACGGTACAATGAACGGGGACCCGTACTAATGGGGGAGGGTGACCAACGTCGACATTGATTTATTTTGTGTTATTTCTCTGAACAGTAAAAATAAAAACTATGCTTTCTGAAAGCATTGGTCACTCTAACGCGAAGCTTTCTTGGCCATTCAATCAATTTTGCTTTTTTATCGACTGGTGTCTTTGCCTGGGCTTGCCGGACAGAATATCCATTACGGTCTCGAAGCCGGGCTTTAAAAGGACACGTAGCAATCCTGCTTGTCCCCTGCTTCATGACTTTTTTTATCTGCCGAATGAAGTCCCATTCAGTAGGGAGCGATCTCTGCAACCTGTTAAAGTAAGCCTCTCTCTTTTCCCAGTAGGGATTTCCGATGTCACTGATCTTTAGAGTGCACAGCTCTGAATAGATGGAGGCATTGCGGATCACTTTCGCCACCCGGTTCATCCGGATCGAATCAAATTTGGAACCTCGTCCGTATGATCCGTTCTTCTGGGCCAGGTAAAGGAGAGGAGGGTCGTCGTGCTAACGTCAGCAGCAAACGAAATCCACCTACACACGGTCGCATAACGCCTTTTCACGCATCAAACGTGTTTCGGCCAGGATGTTTAATTGTGTCAATGCTTTTAGATTTCCACAAATAGTTTGTGATTTTGCGGGTATTCGATCTTGAAATAAAGCCCACACTCCTGAATATCTTCTGTTGATAGAAGTTTGAGTCTTGTGTTACCAGCCATCATGTCACAATTGTTTCCACCCCGTGATTAACTTTCGCTCTTTAAAGAGATTATTAACCTGAATTATGTTTAACAAGACAGGCAATATACGTATAGCGTAACACTGAGGCGCGTTGTTGCAACCATTGTTGCAATGCTAAAGCAATAAGTATTACATTATCTGAGCGTGTATTTGTAGCCGTACATGTCCAGCATGCAATGCGCATGCGCTATGTTGTCATATGTGTCCTGCCTGGCTGTACAACATTTTGTCACATTATCTCATACACGGCACGATTTTCGAAAAAAAAGTTATTGAACGTAAAATGTGTTTTGACATTCTCTACTGCTTTTGTCTGAAACATTTCTCATTCTAAGACCTAAGCGAGATATAATCATATGATCGTATATATATATATATATATATATATATATACATACACAAAGACAAATATATATATATACACACACAAATACATATATAAGTATATTATATATATATATATAATACATAGACACACGAAAAAAAAAATATATATATATAGGTCTTCGTGTAAAGTACCCGTTATTCTTGTCAGATTTTAATGAAACTTGAAATTTCTCGACATATCGTCGAAAAATGCTCAAATATCAAATTTCATGAAAATCCATCTAGTGGGAGCTGAGCTGCTCCAGGCGGTCAGACGGACGGACATGATGAAGCTAATACTCGCTTTTCGCAATTTTTCGAACGCGTCTAAAAATTCAGTCCGTACCGCGCAGTAGGCACTTGCCACATCCATTATAAATAGACATCTGTTAATAATGTAGAGGGACATAAACGCTGGTTATTGTGACATTCATACACATAAATACAGTATGCATGCGGAATGTAGTTTCCGAACATTCAGCCTGGTGGTGCATGGAATAGTTACTAGACTCCAAAGGGTTGAATCTGTGGCCGCCAAGATTTTGCCTCGGTACCGGACACAGATGATATTTGCCTGGCATCCAATTACCCTGATACAGTCACAGTCAATTTCGGGCCTTTTCTTACGGATTTATAAGCCTCGTGAACTATTATCTGACCGGAACCACCTTATCAAGAATTTATTCTTCGTATAATTTCACCTAGAATATAATTTCCAATCGTGATCCGGGTAGCTCAGTCGGTATAGCGACTGACTATGGGCTGGACGGTCCGAGATCGAATCCCGGTGGGGACGAGACTTTCCGCCCGTCCAGACAGGCCCTGGGGCCTACCCAGCCTCATGTAAAATGCGTACCGGGTCTTTCCCGGGGTTAAAGTGCAGCCGGGGCGTGCTGCTGACCACTCACCTCCTTCTAGTTCCGCGGTCATGGAAGAGTAGAGCTATACTTTTACCCACACTCTGAGCCACACCGGGCCTGTAACGGGATCACTTTACCTTTTAATTGCCAGTCATTAATGTTACAACTTATTGGATACTTCGGACATACAGAAGGCATGAAAATTATGTAATAAGAACCAACAAAATGCACGCGTTTTAATTTAATTTAATTATATTGTCTTCGACATGTTTCGAACTGCCAAGTGTTCATCCTCACACATCCTGGCATTAACCAGACTGCTTATACCGATGCATGAAAAAAATACCATAAAACTGAATGTACAAGTCTTCCTGAGGATGAACACTTGGTTGTTCGAAACATGTCGAAGACAATATAATTGCATTAAATCATTAAAGAAAAACGTGCGCATTTTGTTGGTGCTTATTACATATGTATATCACAATGCACGGTTCAAAAAACGTAAAGTGTGCATGAAAATTAATTGCTTTCAGATGGCCGTGTCTCCTAGATACACTTTCTACCAAGTGAAGTTTCACATCTATAAATAAACGTCACGCCATTCGGACAAAGGAACTCTGATTTTGCTCGCAACACAAATAGAACGGCGGTCAGATACGTTTTTATTGCCTGCTGTCACGATTCTCCACAATCGAAATTTTGCGCTGCGGACTTTCGTTTGGACTGCTGGATTTTCTCTCGCTCCCATCTATTGCGTCAGCCCAGTGGCGTCTCTGGGAACAGGCCACGTGTAGTAATTTGATAGCTGGCACCGGACAGAGGTACAGTTAAGTACAGGGACGCGCCGCAAAACGACGTTTAGCTCAACGACGGACCGCATATACGACGGTAGTCCCACAAGATTATATTATAACATAATATATAATATATATGTTATGTGTATAATATAATAATATTATGTAATATTATAATACCACTGTGCTACAATTGCCTACAATATTCAGTACAGTAACATGCTGTACAGGTTCGTAGCCTAGGAGCAATAGGCTTTACTATATAGCTTAGGTGTGTAGTAGGCTATACTATCGAGGTTTGTGTAAGTACACGTTCGCACAACGACGAAATCGCCTAACGACGCATTTCTCAGACCGCATCCCCGTCGTTAAGCGACGCATATCTGAACTTCTTAGCTGCGGGATCAGGCCGCGTGTAATCAGGCGATACGTTAAATAAACCAAGAAATAGCAGACGTCAAGTTGCAATAAAATCGTAGTTTCTATTTCGAAATGTGATCCAAGGTGCTGGGTGGCCATACGAATATCATGGGGTAGAAGTAACATGCACCCAGTTGTACGGAGAGCGCTGTTCTGCGCAGGGTCATACGCAGGCACGCCTCTAGGTCAGTCCGGGCAGCTGGTGTGTGTGTGTTTGTGTGTGTGTGTGTGTGTGTGTGTGATCAATGGGTTCAAAGAGGTCTGGCGACTTCCGCGGGCGGTAGTCGAGTGTTACGGGAAGGAAATGATCGAGACGCGGAGCAGATTGTTAGCTTTCGTTGTTACGGGACAACGCCTCAACATACGTGCGTGCTGGGTTAAATAGGTCAGGTAGTTGAAATACGATGGCTATTTCCTTCCCTATCCGCATCCTTACCTGTCTTCATAAGCCAGCAGGAATAATACACTGGCGGAGGGGGAAAATTGAAGGCGGTTTTGCAACAAATGCTAAATCCAATGTGCAGAATCCGCCTGGACATGTTAATACTTGCTGCCGCGGTCAAGAAAGTCCACGCTTGTGTGGAACCGTATGGTCCATGGCCATGTTTACAGCAACACGTATTGTTGCTATCTTGAATTGGATAAAACCAATTCACACTCTCCTCCTACATTACTTTAAATTCATTTTAATATTATCCCAGAAACACACACACACACACACACATAACAAAAAGAAGTAGATAAATTAGGAACCGAGAAAAGTAAGGGCAATGTAAACAAAGAAGTGTCAATGAGACACAGTAAATATAATAAATGTACAAATAAATTATGACAAAAAAGGTCAACAAGGAAATAAGTTAGAAACAAATTTTAACAAACTTCAGCTTATTAACGTGTAGGTGTGGTGGTGGTGGTGGTGGTAGTATGAGTGTGTTTGTGTTTGTGTCTATTGAAAGAATGGGGGAAAGTACGAAAGTGAGGCGGATGGAGGAAAAAGACGAAGAAACGAAGAACTGGAAAAACAAAGGGTGGAAGAAAATACTAGAGTAAGGAATATTCAAACATGAAGGAACATAAAAAATAACGAGGAAGGATAGAAGAAAGAAGTAACGCAGAAACAAAGACAAATACGATAAAGAACCCTTAAGAAGGGAAATAACATTAGGGAGTTCCCAAAAATGCGTCAGTGGTGTGAATACGTATATTCAGCTTCTGTTGAACAGTCGTTACTTCAGCCTTACGAACCCTGCTTGGTGCCTCTCATCAATATTGGATGAGCCACTCCGCACTCCCGTTTGTAAGCTTAATTGAGACCTGGAGTCGCCTTCGAGGGTTTATAATCTCCTTCACTGTGTCCTGCACAGTGTGGTGCTTCGATAGCAAGTCGCTTCTAGAATCTGCGGCCTCAGAGGGAAATTACTAACCGCCTCGTCACATCGGCCGGGAGATTTCGAGAAGAGTGCAGTTTTGCGTAATAATTCCAGCTGTAGTAGAACTTGTAATCCGAAATTATGTGGAGTTTTGCTTGTTTTTGGCGCGACAGCCCCCATTGGGTCAGGACCTCCTGATACACGAGGTTTCTAGATCACACACAGCGACGCACCCCAGTCAGAAGAACTCCTCTGGACGAGTGGTCAGCTCGCCGCAGAGACCTCTACCTGTCAACACACAACACTCGCAGCAGACAAACATCCATGTCACCGGTGGGATTCGAACTCATAATCTCAGCAGGCGAGCGGCCGCATACCTACGCCATAGGCCGCGCGGTCACTGAGACCGGCGAAAATATGTAGAGTGGTGATATATTTTATGGAAAATTGTTGCTGCTACTCATCCTAAAATATATGTAATCTGTTAAACAGAAACTTAACGTGTCTTCTGGTCACCGAAAGTTTTTTTTCTAAATTCCTGGGAAGAAAATCAAGTACAAGAGTTTTTTCTCCAGTTTAGAATAGCGGTTGCTTGTGCCCAATTCTGGTCTTTTCCAAACATACTTCTGGTGTTCAAATTGAATATTTGAATACATTTTACAACGTTTCGTCGGAACTCTCTGCCTACATCTTCAGGATAATAGAGAAGCAGCAGGTTCCTGAGCGACTTTGGTAAATTTGTACCAGTCAACACGGCAATAAGACTTTTATAATCACCGCCGCTAAGGCCTTAAGTCTCACTTAATAAAAATCGTAATAGAATAATAATAATAATAATAATAATAATTTGTCGTACTATCAACAACTCGGTACGATTAATGAACAACTTCATAATTCATCTCTTCGAAAAATATTATTATGATTGTTAAGTCGAGAAATATGAGGTGGGTGGGATATGTAGCACGAAATGAAAAGATGAGAAACGTAAAGAAAATTTTAGTGAGAAAACGTGAAGAGACGTAGATGGAGGGATAACATTAAAGTATAAACCTATCTTTAAAAAATAGGATATGAGGATGTTGACCGGACTTAGCTGGCTCAGCTTAGGATCCAAAGGTGTTTTCTTATGAGTACGGCAAAGAACCTGCGACCTGGCTGCCATTGGCAAACTGTGCTGCTCGGAAAGAATAGTTACAAATCGGCCTGGTCAGGTTTAATGAAATCACTTGCAGTGGACTCATAAACAATGCGCCTTGTAATCTTAAAAGACCCAGGGTGGCAGAGTCAGGATTCAGGCTGCATGTTAGAGGAGTCGCATTTCGATTCTTGGCAGGGCCAAGTGTTTTAGAGGCCAGTTGAAATGTGATGGCACACGCGCAGAAACCAGATTTCGTCTTTCTGTGAAACTGACGAGTCCATTTAAATCGGCCGGGGGGCGTCATTTCAGTCAACTACTGGCAGCCGAGGTGTGCGCATCAGCGGTAGTAATGCTGGATACACCATGTTCCGAAGTAGTGTGAAGGGTACTGGCTACCTATTCCATTCGCCAGTTTCCCTACACTTCCCCTCCCGTGCGTCACCGTGTGCCATCACATTTCAACTGGAGTCTACCTCCTCTCCGAAGCGTCGAGGCCAGCTCTGGGGCCCACCCCGCCTCCTGTTAAATGGGTCGCGGAGGGTCTTTACCTAGGGCAAAGTCGGCCGGAACGTGAAGCTGATGACTTACCTGAATCTAGTTTCATTGTTAAGAAAGCGTTAAGCCACACCTCCACCCCCCCTATATGTCCTCATGGCGTGCACAGGGCAGTTTCTTTTGTACTTTGTACAGTTAGTGCTTTCTTTTCCTCAGCTTAGACTTTCTGACAACAGTAACTTAGTGCCGTTGGTCCTCTGTAGAAGTCTTCTTAGTTCTACCGCATTAATGCGCACTAATACACACTAATGCCACTTCCATGGCAAGTGCTGTGTACAAAACAAATGACGTCTTGTGTTTCTTGCCGTATTCAGTTTTTTTCATTAAAAATCTGAACTATGGCTAATTGTAATAAAAACAGTCACACGTCAGTTGCACTAGCACTAAATCAGTTGTGTTTATAGAGTAGTTAGCACTTTTTTTTATATTTGAGTTATTAAAGCACACAGAGGTCCAATTTCAGTAAGCAAAGGTCTTGCCCAAAACTTGCAGCAAAATAATGGTACTGCAGGCGCAAACACTTTGCTTGGAGCTCCGTAATGCTAAATGCCGCATTGAGCAAAATATCACTCCGAAACATTTGAATGCTCGTTTAATGTTGTGTGTTAATTGACGCTGTGACATTTCGTCAGGAGAATTCTAACTTAGACGTCAGACTTCAGTTACAACATCTGCAACATCTCTCGATATCGAATTTGTTCTCTCTAGTTACTGCAGCCACAGTATTACAAGCAAGCTACAAACACGTGTTTCTTTAATAGCCGTTATGTACTCCCCTAGTTACAGGCCCACTTGTATATTTATTTATTATTTAATTTCTTATTTAATGGGAGCCCCGATCAACGCGTGGCCTCCTTCCACACACACCAACGCAGACAGTTGAGGATTATATATCTGTGCCGTCATCGAGATTTGAACCCTCGATCCCAGTGTCGGAGCTGTCCAAGATGTTTACCGACCTACATTAGGCAGTCACTGTAAAGGTAAAGCAATCTCATTACAGGCCTGGACAGGCCCTGAAGGTTCCAAGGGGTTGAGGCTCCCAGATTTCAATACAATCGGCATATGAATGTGGTAAGGTTGTCAGCCCTACGCACCGGTTGTCTTTATCCCCCAGGAAATATTCCTGGTACTCATTTCTGTTAGAGGCTGAGTAAACCCCAGGGCCATATTGCGACCGGAAGGATTATGGCAATGAAAAACTGCAATGACACCATCGGGAAATGAACCCGCGAGGCAGTCACTGTACTAGTAAGTAAATAAAATAAACCCTTGTCAAATATATTCTTATTGTCTTAATGATTCTGCTGCCGCCATTACTGCTCTTGTCCTTATGTGACGGGAATAAACAGTGTTGGTAACCGGGAGGTAGTAGAGAGGGAGAGCCAAACGATTCTTATTATGGTTTCGTGGACTGCTGAGCCCCACGGGTATGTGACAAGGGAGGGGATGACGTGTAGTCGGTTGTGGGGGATGTTGTGGTAACTGTATTACTAATGGTGAGGTAAATATCAGTCATGAAACCACAACTATGGTAGTATGGATTTATGATGGTGTTTAATAGCAAAAAATAACTACATGTTTCGGCCAATAGCGGTCATCTTCAGGTTATTACAATTTTGCTCAAAGAGTATCATATATATATGCCTATATTGCGAGGTGATGTTGAGATCTCATCAT
>Ga0123354_10016979_pt1 | contig 11402 bp, 7 predicted proteins | sample TergutLab28metaG_2_FD_97872 | JGI IMG/M metagenome (GOLD analysis project Ga0123354, IMG submission 97872) | Labiotermes labralis P4 segment gut microbial communities from Petit-Saut dam, French Guiana - Lab288 P4 | ecosystem: Host-associated > Arthropoda: Insects > Digestive system > Gut ... | reverse complement strand
TTTCTTCAGTGCCTTATTTTCCCAATACCCCCCCAAGAACTGGGGACCTTAAATCTTTGCTCTTTTTTGGGGGGGGGGGGGGGGGGGCGGAGGGGCAAGTGTCGTGCTCATAAACAGTGAGAAGAATTATAGGCAGATACTGAGATCGGATGTAAATAAAGACCACGACACAAAAATTCAATTAAGGCTGTTTATTTATCTCGTAGGTGCCTTGCAGGTCTTGCAAATTTCACATTTCACTTTGTTGCCTGTTACACAACGACGGTTCCGCGCTCCGCTTTCACCACTGGTTATTCTTAGTTGAACAAAGTCGACATTAAAAAGACACGCAATGACCTGTCACAGTCCTGTCAATCTCGCAGATCAAATCGCGCCTCCGGCTCAACACTCGGCTCAAAATTGAACTCGTCATACACAGAGCTCAACAAACCCACTCGTTTGCTCCTCCGCGACAACAAAATAATGAAGGCCGACGAGTGGCAATGCCTTTAAATTTGTTCGTACATATAAACTCCAAATCTATATATCTCCACAAAACGTAAACAGGACGTCTGAATAGTAATTTATAAACTGCATACTCTTTATATAATATAAGGAATATCGGGTTTATTTCAAGCGTGTTGTACGTTATGTGATGGTAAGTAGGTTAGCACGCAGCAATCAGAATACCGCAGGTAAGCCTGATTTCTCTTGCAGAGAAATGTCCGGAAAACAGAACACTGACAGGTGAAGTAAGCAAGCGCTTCTGGACCTGAGAAGAAGAAGGGTGTAAGTCAATTTTTATCATATTTGATATAATACATGATTTATCTAAGAATTTCAAGCTCTTCCAGATGCGGATGGTTTAAGTCCAATTACTGTCCGGTGTAGCTGAACCAAGAATAAAACAGCAGTGATCACATATTGGTCTAGGAAAAATGAAGCAGTATCTCAAATATAAAATTGGGCTTTCACCTTTCTGCTTCTCAGGTCCAGATCTGTTGGCCCATAATCACATGCATTAGGCATATTTCCTTATGTAGACTATTTTAAGCAAAGACAAAGCCCCAATCAGGCAAAATCCCTTTTGTGACTAGAGAATTCTTAGATTGAAGATTCAAATATTCTGGGATGTTACTCTATGGCGATAGGCACACAGTCACCGACGGTTCGAGGTACTGTAGTGCCTTCATCTTCAGGGTCAAGCAGTCCATCAAGAGATTTACTGTTTACCAAATACCGGTCAACACGGCGTAACACACCACAATATTTCAGGTTTCAGTAACGCCACTGTAAAAACTTCAAATCCTCGATTCGTAGGTTATTTAACGACTTTTTAAACTTCAGAGGTTGTACAACGTCGAATGAGGTGTAAGATGATAATTAATGGTTAGTCTGATAGGCTGTGATAACTGTCTATTTAAACGCAGTCCTTATTATGCCACAATTCATGTCGACGGGAAAATATAAACCGCTTAGTAGTTGAATAAAGAGAGACCAACTTGATGTCACTTGCTTTTTTATTTCATTGTTTAATGCTCAACATGTTTCGGATATTAATACATCCATCCTCAGGAGCTTGCGACTTATTTGTTGAGTTACTCGTATTTCATGGGTTGTATTGCTCTGGTTCAATGCGTGTTGGTAACGTAACACCAACACGCATCGAACCAGAGCAATACAACCCATGAAATAACTCAACAAATAAGTCGCAAGCTCCTGAAGATGGATGTATTAACATCCGAAACATGTTGAGCATTAAATAATGAAATAAAAAAGCAAGTGTCATCTAGTTGGTCTCTCTCTTTATTCAACTATCAAGATGATGCACGGTCCAATAAACATAAGATAAACCGCTTAATTGGTACAGGCCTACATAGAGCTAGGACAGACAGAATTTGTCTTTAAACACATTGGCCTGCAGACGTTAAACAGTCACAAATCCGACATCTGAATTTGTCACTGTCATGTCTGTTTCATCTTCCAGCACTTGTGAAGATGCCGATAAGATAGCACGTATCTCCTTTTCCTGCTAATATCAATTCAAAGTAATAAACGACGAAATTAACATGTCAGCAGGCAGTCCGAACCAATTTCATGGCACACGTGACGTACAATTATAAATTATTAATGTATTCATTTGCCGGATTACAATTCGCACTCTTCTGCTTTAAGTCACCCAGGAAAATGAATTAACATATAAGGAACGTGACCGGAGTTTGGGAATTACTAGATCAATTATTTAAACATAGGTGCAATGTAATTGAGATGCAAAAGTTTAAGAAAATCCAAATATACGCGCGCGCGCACGCACGCACACACACACACACACAGGACACCGACACAATATAAATGGCAACTGATATCATCCTGTAACAATACACTTAAAAAATAACATGTATAAAAACCACTGAATAGGAAAAGCATAAGTAGAAAATTATAGCGACCGTCTGCGTTCCTTAAGTTAAAGAAAGGGGTTTTCGCATTTCTAAAAACTTTGTACAAAGCCAGCCTACTTTCTTCCAGTCTTTCACATAAACACTGGTAACTGCATATAATACGCTTGGTAATCCGACAATCAGAATTTCAATACATCAGAATGATAACCGATCGTTATGTGCGTTATTTAATGCAGGTGTACCAGAAAAAGAAGTTAATTAGCCAATACGATATTGAATATAAACAAACAGTGACAAATATGTCAATGGGTATTTAGAAGGCCGCAAATGATTTTAGATTTGCTTCAAATATGAGGCGAAATTCGACGCAACTCGTTGTGTATAATTTCGCAGAATATCAGGGAACAAATCACCTTCCTCATAGCCATTTCTAACATCTCAGGAGAACGGAGACAAAATCTGTCCTAGACCTGCTTTATACACTACATCGCACACAGATCGATAAGGCTAACCCACGCCCACTTGTTATGAAGGGGGGGGGGAGGGAGGAGGAGGTTGGAAGTGTATCTGCCGTCACACGCGGAACCGTGACTTTTGTGCTGAAGTTCTTGATCTGTCGACACAACTCACGGTCAACAATCACGGTTCTTACCGATACCTTCTTATTCGATACTTACGGATTAAGGTAACTTACCTAGTAACGTGTTACCGAAAATCAAACAATTTAAGATAATAGATCAAACCATAATTACAACTGTTTAATTGAAGCATACGAAGGGGAAATGCGACATTCACGATCGTGGTTCGCCAAGGCACTTGCGACATAATTACAGCTACAAAATCATTCAATGTTAGACACAAACCCCCGAAGGATAAAAGAAGGGACAAATTTAATAAGATTTTCTAATGTAAAGCCCAAGGAATAATGAAACATCTACATGTTTAATACAGTTTTAGAGACGTTGATTTAAGTTTTCATCAAACACCAAAATAAATTTCGTAAATTATGGACTACGAACTTCTAAAACACGGTAGGAGGAGGAGGAAGTGGTAGAAGGAAGACTCTGGAAGACTGTTTTCGGAAATCAATATAGGAAGAACCAGAAACTGTCACGTCTGTTTCGTACGCGGCAGGTAGATTTGACTTGGACTGAAATAATCAATCAGTCTAAAAGGTCTTCATGGTGACACTGCACGCAATCAACGGACTGTGGCCACCTCCTTTCCCATTTAACACGATCTGACATTCACACGACATCTAACGAAATAACTCAATGGAGCAGATTCCTTCTTAAAAAGCTAACAGTTCGTCAGCTAGTGAAGAAATTCCCCCAGTTTTATGGAACTTAAAAGGTTAACTGCCGCGTACAAAAGAGCCTGTCTTGTCCCCATCCTGACCCAGCTCAATCCAGTTCACGCCCTCCCAAACGATTCAAGTAAGGGCAGTTTTAATATTATCTTCCCATGCGGTCATGAGACCTTAAACACTCCCACTGCAGTTTAATATACACATATACGGGTGCTAATTTGAATACTACTAGCAAAAGGTTTCAATAAAAAATCCAACACACACTTCAAACAATCACAGCATGCTTCTACATCTTGCGCCGTCACACATCCCTCAACCCACGACGAAACAAGAGTAGCATAAACCACATAAAACTGAATTACTTTCACTCAAACAAATATTGTTTAACATTCGTTGTGGTTATGAAACGAACAAATGCATGTAAACGTTTCAGAGTAAATTATATTACATTATACACATAGTTTTATATTTTAAAACTTAGTATCTTTCATTTGTGCATTGGTTGAAAAAGTGTTATAATATATCCTTTGTAATGCAACCCCCTGAGGAAGGCCATAACTGTGGCCGAAATATAATATAATATAATATAATATAATATAATATAATATAATATAATATAATATAATATAATATAATATAATATAATATAATATAATATAATATAATATAATATAATATACTCTTAAATGTTTATATGCATTTGTTGGTTTCATCACCATATCGAATCAGCCTAATGCATGGTCATGGATTGTTTAAAAATGGTTTAACTTACTGGTTGGGCCTGTTTATACATTCGTAACTGCTGGTTGGATATTGAATTGTAGCTAATGTTTATTACAGGATGTTTGTATGGTAGCTCATAGTGAATATCAATGGATAAACCCTGCTATTGTCATGAGCATTCTACACAGGATGACGGGGACGGTACACATTCCTCCCGAATGCCACTACCCTGGCGGCACGCTCAGGCAGTAAATGGACCTCTCTGGGTGCTGGAAGTGTATTGTGCAAAGCTCCATGCCATACCTATAGCACCTACGGCCTGTGACCTCACACACACCATGGGATACATCTATAAGCATGTTATATGTATATACACCTGTAATTAAGCCGCAGCAGAATTAGGAGTAACCAAAGTGAATACAATATTCTTCTACGCTCCAAACTGGATCCTACCATCAAACACCCAAACGACTCTATTCATCATTGTGATCATGATCATCATCGACATCACCAGCAGCGACACAAAGACATCCTCCCCTGTTTCCTCATCACCACCCTCGATGAGTCAATTCTCTGTTGCTCGGGACAGATGGTCAAGTAATGACGTCATCTTTATCCACCCTCATTCATCCTATTTCTCCCCTCACATTAGATAATACTCATAACACCGAGTGAAAAAATTGACATAGGAAACAGACACATAACTCCCGAACAAATTTAATATGTGGCCCATAAAAAGGCCACCAGATTTAACGTGCTCTAAATCGGGTGTTTAGAGGATCCGCTCACATCACACAGGGGGCACAGATCTCACATAACGAACTAGACACGCATAATGTGAAGGAACTACAAGGTAAAGGCAGTTCTTGTATGGTGGTAAGAATGTACTAGAAGACATACAAGCATGTCAAAGAACAGTGGTTGAAATTCAGGAGGACTGCTGGGTGTTACCTAACCTCGAACTTCTTTGATCTACTGCTGTTAAGACAAGCAGTCACGTACAGCATACGCAAATATAATGGGCTGGACACGAGGCAAGAATGAGGGACAGAAGGGATACATATAGAATTTTACTGAGAAAACTTACTGAAAAAAGTTCAGTTGAAGGCGCAGGAACAGCTAGAAGGGCAGTACTGCGCCTGATATTACGCCATAGGAAGTGGATGGAACTGGCTGAGGAGCGTGTCTAATAAGTCAATTAACGGTGCTGGACTTTAGGGTTCTGCAATCAGCTTTAGTTTGTTAATGAACACAAATTATTGGTAACGACACTGGACCAACGCCAGAATGGTTACAGCAGCACATTCTGCACATAGCTGAAGTGAATCTACTGCGAGAAGTATGTCATTTGAACCTCATCTGTAGAAGGCTGGGACCAACACAGGTACGGTAGGACGACATTAAGGAACGATACGACAGATCCGACATGCCTCTTACATTCTTAAAGCTGCTGAGGATCATAAGCTGGGTTACATTTCTACATGCGAAGTTCGGTTGTAAATGATATAATATGGCTAGTAAAGTGAAGGGGGTGTGGGTGGGGGGGGGGATGATATGTTTCACCTAGTATATAATATTTACCGGTCGGATGTTCGTCGATGAGGATGAGGAGTGCAAGTTTGTTTTCACTGGATTTATAAACCTCAGGGTAAACATCAATTTTGCCCTGTGTACACCATGAAGGCATGTTGTTCAGTGGAGGTAATTGCTCCAATAGTTCTTAACCTCGTGTAAAATGAGGGGGTCAGTGGTCAGTTTTCGGGTTCCAAAAGCTTTACACCCGCGAACAGAACCCCAGGCATCTATTCAATAGGAGGTAGCTTGGGCCCCAGAGCCGGTCTAGACGTTTCTTTTTCCCGGCCTCGAACCAAGACTCGCCGGCTGCGCCACCCGTAGCCTAGTTACTATACCAAGTACTATACCCCGGTTTCCCTTTATAAATTGTAAACAAAAGAAATATATTTTATGACAGAAAATTTTCCACCACGGAGTAAATACAACGTACAAGAATTTCGGAGGAGCACCTTTAGTGGCTTATGGACGAGTTCGTGATTATGACGGCTGTCCTGAACCACACGTTGCAAGTACAGGGAATTCCTCTTTGGCCTCATAAACAGGGAAGGTCTGATCTAACTTGCACTACTTGATTGACACTTCACTGCATGAATATTCCAGCGGTATTTCACAGCCCGAAGCCTCGGTACAGCCGACGCGCGGCAACAGAAAGCAGAAACACACCGAACTCGGGCGTATAAAAGTAACTAATTTAATAGAGGACATCCCGTTGTGCCTATGGAACGTCTAAAAAGAAAAAGTCTTTTATCAGTTTTGTTTCTATATGAAAGTAAAGCCGCGAAGTGAAAACTGTCTAGCCTGCAGCCTAGCCAGTATACCGACTCTGATAGCCCGGTTGAGAACAGGGTACTGATGAAATGTATTTGGGGACTCGGGTTTCCGTAAGTAAGTGAAACCGGCAAGTATAATTCTGATAACCTTTATATTGAATTTTTCACTGTATTCCCCATCTTCGTCCACGACTGGTGCTGGGTTTATTTTCCGTGTACATCACCAATAACATAATTTTCGTGAATGTGTGTAAATGTCGTATTTTTATAAATAAATTTTACGTATTAAAACTTGTTCGATTTTTTTAATCTTCAAATGTCGGTGTAGGGTACAGTTCTAACGTACATTGCTTACAGCTTTCAAATGAAGATGAGACAATCTGTTGCTCCACTGAATTGCTTATGGATCTGCTCCCCGTCTCGGAATGATTCCCTAGTGAACACTCTATCGTTCATCTAAACTCAAGTTTATTTGACCCAGCCAGTTGCATGTTACATGATGAGGTCGCAACACTCGTGGGACAACAGACCTCCACAACAAGAAACGGAAGAGGGAGGCTACCAACCCCTCTTGCAGAACACGTGTTACCAGTCCGTTAGGTAAGTCATCTGTGGAGGGCGGCAAAAACAGCAATCTGAATGCCGCACGAACTTAGCTGGGCACTGTGATTCTGAGAAGACAAGAGAGGACACGGCCGTTTAACCACGGTTTATGTCATCTCACGTGGAATGGCTGTGGAATGAAATGCCGCGAAATGTGGTCTTTTAAAATCTGCTCACGCATCGCTACCATTCTCCTACTTCCAAAAGTCTACAGTTTGCCATTTGTCTGCTCAGGTAAAAGCTATGAAGTCCAGGCTAACAGTCGAAGGTGAAGATAAAGTCGTCCCTGTGCAAATCATGATGGTTGGCATACGGGGGTGGGGATGGGGGCAGACGTACAACCCACTCATTCTTAACCTCGGAAACAGATGGGGTGAGTGGTCAGCTTCGCACTCCAGCCACTTCACCGCCGATGAAGTTACCTACGGTACCCATCGGACAGGCCTCAGAGCCGGTCTGGACGCTTAGAAAAAAAAAAGTACAATATAGACTGGATTAATTCTGCTAAGGACAAATGATGGAATGTTGTGAACACGGTGATGAACCTTCAGAATACATAAATTGTGGCCAGTTCCTTGACGAGCCGAGGAACTCTGTTCCATCGAGTCGGTTACAGCCTACTCTCTCTACATGCTTTCGAATTTCGAACATTCCCACCATTCGACACTGTGTAACAACGGGCAACCTGTGACAAAACGCCGTCAAATCAACTGAAAAAACGGCTAAAAAACAAGAGTGGAGGGAACTGGTTTACGACCAATACTGCTTTGTCCAAAATAGCATCAGCGCTCGCTGAATACATTCTGTCGTGAGCATACAGCACAGCATCTCCACTTTTTCGTGCCACAAGGCACATCGTTACTGTACTGGGTTCTCTGGGTCAAGTTCATATGCAAAAACAGCTTTTAGGTAAGCTGGATCAATGTATTACACATCACAGAACTGGCCATTCAAGCTCACTGCTGCCGGTTTCTTTTCACGTTTCTGTTGTACTACTAGCAGCTCGGCCTGCACGAAAAGCGGCCCGTTACAAAGGAGAAAAGTAGCTTGTTTTAATACGATTAACATCGACCTTCACAACATTCGTTTGCTCGGAAGCGGTTGACATTACAGCAGTGAAGTGTTTTGCCATACAGCTTATTTCATTTCCACTCACATCCCACGATATTCTAACTCGTATAATCATGCAAATCATAGCATTCTGTGATCATTAACACATAATCACCTGGCAGTTTTACTCCATGGATAATGCAAAAGGCGCGCTTAAAAACCAACTAAATTATTCGTGGGAACAAATCAGGTTACAACGTTTTCAATGAGCGGCATAATTTTATCTAACAACTGCCGCTTGTCATTAACCACGGTCAGGCTGTTACAAAACTTCGAAGAGCAACATACGACGTGTTTGTTGCAGGTGAAGCGGGCATAGGAGCCGAACGAACACATTTCCTGCATCTTCATTGGATACCTCGAGTAAATCGCTAATATTAACTACCTTACATTAAACTGAAACGCGTGGACCCCGGCTCACGGCAAACTGCAATAGTGGTTAACACAACGCTGTCAGCCGTCACTCGAAACGCTCTGAATGACGAGTGATGCGAGATGTCAGATAAAATAATGTCCATGAATAAGGATTATTCCCTGCAGTAACTATTTGCGGGGGACCGCGGTAGCACAGTGGTTAAGGTACTGTGCTACAAATCGGATGGTCGTTGGTTCGATCCCAGCTGGTGTCCGTGGATTTTTCATTGACATAAAATCCTTCCGATCGCACTATGGCCCTGGGGTCGACTCATCCTCTAACAGAAATGAGTACCAGAAGTATTTCGTGGGGGTAAAGGTGGCCAGCGCGTAAGGCTGACAACCTACTACCATCCTGTGCCGTTGTCACGAAATCTGGGAACCCTAACTTCCTAGAACCCTCTGGGCCCTTCCGGGCCTATAACGGGACTGCTTTACCTTTACCTTAGTAACTAACTGCAATCGTTGTGCGTGCTGGCCAAATCGGCCCAGAGATCTGCGATTCTGACTGTTTATGCTCTGTCAGGCGCATTATTGGGCCCACAGAAAGAGTCTGGATAACCCTTAGTTACCTAGGTTGCTGCCATGCTGCCATCATATGTTACACATGTTTCTGGTCCCTGCGGATGTCAGACACATATATCACCGAATGTGACTTCGGTGATCGGGATAAGCAGGGGGTAACAACATAAATATAGTTATACACAGCAAACATCGCCGCATTACCGGGGTATATGCAAGGTCACCAATAATACAGCCGGTATGGCGTAGTCGGTACAGTGGCTAGGCCACGGACTGGTCGATCTCGGGTTCAATGCCCGATTCTTTTCCAAAGTTTTCAGACTGGCTCTGGTGCTCACCCAGCAACTATGCAATAGGCACCGGGAGGTCCTCCTAGTGATCAAACTGACCACTGATCTCCATCTAGTGTCCAGATTAGGAATGAGTGGAGCTACACCCCTACTCTTCCTATATGCCTTCAAGGCGTGGACAAGGAATACTTTACCTTTTGTGATAACAACATAAATTCGTCGCTTACCGCCAGCATTAATGCCATATTAAAAAACTTTTAGCATAGTTATCTTATTTTAATATAAAACTATAATTTCACCAGGTCCTGTCGCTGTCCCTCCAATACTTTCTTAAATCAACTGATGGATTTTCATGAAAAGTTTTATAAGTAACATCGTCATATAAATAACATACCATTTATGGGTACATCACCGTCATACGTTTTTCCTCTTTTGCTTTTTGTTTTTGAACTGGGCCGAGAAATGTCCTATGTTGCCCCTTTCCTTAGGCAAAAAAATTAGTGGTCCAAGAGAAAGTTACCTGGGGCGCGCGAGCGGGTCATTCTTTCTTTCCTTCAGCCATGCATTCCGCCAATTATCCCCGCATTTCACCTGGTGTTATTAAAAGCGTAGGCCGCATTCTTAGATTTGATAAGTATATCACCAACTATATTACCTATCCCTGTAATTCAGCTAACAATTGATACTGGAGCCTCCAAAATATGTCTTCGTAGCGCACCGGCAAACGACAATACCGTGCACTCCGAGTGGCAATTTCTGAAGGCAATCATATCGACTTTTACAAACAACACTGTCAGACTACCGCCGACCTTCTACAATCACGAAACCTTAACTTTTCAACACCGCCAACGTTGAGATCGATATGCTTTGGCGTTCCCTTTACCCGGCAGCGACCCCACTCAAAGGGGAGACCCCTCAGCACAAACACGTTCCAACAAGGAGATGATCCCCGACCTGTTGAGGGGGGAGTAGGGGCCACACTGACACGCGCAAACTGTTCCCTCTCTCAGTCTTCCATCTCTGTTTCAGTCTCGGGCGTCCTGGAATATTCGTTCGTCATTGTTTCCGCACGCGACGCATGACTGTTGGGATGTACTGCGAACCTGATATTAGCAGTACAAAGAATACACCGAACACCGTACGTTTCGGAATTGTTTGACAGGTTCGATAATGATTCCTAGTATAGGAGCTTTCGTATTTCAACAGGTACCGTATTTTACTCGTGCTTAGGCCTACCTGACGCGACAGTTCTGTTCGACTTTTGCACTACTAACTGTCGGCGAATTGCGGTTCAGTGCCTACAGACGGTACGTCTACACAACACTTGAAGGTCGTCTGACAAGCTCGCCACAGATATCATACTTTAAAAACAGGATTTTGTAAACCGCGCTGCACAGACCAGCTTCTAGCTGCTTCGGTGTCAATAGTGTACCCGCATTTTAATTCGAAGCGGCACTTTAAAAAAAACGAATACCTGCATTAAGATTTAAAAAAAACGTATTTCACGGCTTAAATAAACAGTCCCATTACTTGTCAAGCGTTTTTATAAAATCCGTTTGTTCAGAAGGGTAAATAGGTACAGGTATTTAGTCAATAACACAACAAATATTTCTAATGATGTTTATTAGAGGATGATAACAACTAGGTTATGTAACGATGGTGAGATCTCATCATATGTGGTTTTGATTGTTACTACTATCAAGAGACG
>Ga0123354_10016977_pt1 | contig 11402 bp, 8 predicted proteins | sample TergutLab28metaG_2_FD_97872 | JGI IMG/M metagenome (GOLD analysis project Ga0123354, IMG submission 97872) | Labiotermes labralis P4 segment gut microbial communities from Petit-Saut dam, French Guiana - Lab288 P4 | ecosystem: Host-associated > Arthropoda: Insects > Digestive system > Gut ... | reverse complement strand
GTGAAAAGTACAGTTAACAATATTATTATTATTACTTATGTAACCTATCAAATAATTGGGATAGCTACCAGTACTATAAAGACTGCCCGATATAATGCATCCTTCCAACCTTCCGTTATCCAGAAACATAAGATTACCATTGTTAGTAGTAGTAGCTTCAACCATGATACGACTATTGAGAACCTTTCCGCCCGAATTTATAGTTATCAATAGGGAATATGGTAAATTGATAGATATTGTGGAGTTGGAAATAGTGCCGCCATAAACTCTTAATTGATAACTGAATTTGCAATTATTCATTGTTACGTTTTGGTAGATAGTTTGTATCACTGCCGATGATGTGTTGAGATCGAACCCGTCAATAATGGTTGGATTAGTGTAGTTATTCGTCATTGAGAAATCACTATTCAGAATTATGCTGCGCCTTGTTCCCCTTTCGGCAATGCTTTTATCATTGCGGCTAAATCCGCCGTATACATTCACACCATCTTTCATTACCACTGTTTCAGTATAGGTACCTTCTTCCACCCATACCTGATCGCCATCAGCCGCTCTCTGAATCACCGTACTGATATTTTTTACAGGGTAATCCCACGATTTTCCATCGTAGGAATCATTGCTTGCATACGATGATACGTAATAAACAGCCGGCGGTTTGGCCGCCTGGTTTACCGTGAACGCTGCCGAGACCGAACCGTTTGTCTGCTTTAATGTTACCATGCCTGTACGGCTTGCTTTTACCGTATTTTCCTGCACCTGCAGGGTTACCGTCGAGGGTGTTACCTGCGTTACGTTAATCCAGTTCACACCGGATACCGCGCCAAACTCCACGTTTGCAGACACGCCAAAAGTTATTGTTTGCGCTTCAGCGGTAATGTCTTGTTTTTGGGGCGGCAAAATGACTATGGAAGGTTGTATGCCCAATTGTGTTACTACAACTGTCGTGGTCAGTGCATACTCGCTGTTGATTATACTAAGCCTTGCTATGCGGCTGGATGTGCCTGTATTGACGTCGACAGTTACCTGTGCGGAGCTTCCTGATAAAACCGAGACGCTGCACCATATCTGGTCTGACGTAATCTGCCATGCAACGTTTGATGTGACAGTTATGGTTTTGCTTCCTGCGATGTTCAGGAAATCCAGTACAGGCGGACTGGCATCGATGCTGTGCCCTTGACTGTCGGAAACTTTTCCTGTTTGCTGGCCGGCCGCCTGGGTAATTGTGATATCATTGCTTATCTTGCCATCCGTTGTTTTAACTGTAATTTTTGCTGTTCGCAGCACAACGGTGTTGTTCAGATCTGCTATTATGTTTATGGCGCCGCCGCCGTTTCCATGGTCAGGTGATACACTGCACCAGGTTTGGTTTGAGGCGGCGATCCAGTCGACGTCTCCGGAAACGGCCACCAGCTTTGAACCGCCGGTTTCGTCAAATACCAAAGAGTTTTCACCCACTTTCAGACTGGTTTGATCGGCAGGATTATTGGGATTGGGGCATCCGAAGGTTAAAAGCGCCAATAGCGGGATTAAAAGGAACGGTAATTTTTTCATTTTCAATTTCCTTTGTGTCATTTTTTTGGAAAATTCTTACATGCATTAAAATAAAGTTAGCTTTTAACGATCTTATTTTATAAAAACGTTCGTGTCAAGCGTACCTTTTTGGGTAAAATGTTCGTTAATAACATACGTAAATGGATATAACCAGGCTTTTTATTTACAATCTGAAGAAATGGCGCAAGGTAAAGGGCCTTTCCCAGAAAGCCCTGGCGGAACGCTGCGGAACATCCTATACCTATATCAGACAGCTTGAAAGCGCAAACGGGAATCCATCTTTTTTGTTTATTGGGAAAATTGCCGATGCTTTGGGAATTGAACCATACCAGTTGTTCTACGATGATTCGCCTGAATCATTCAAAAAACCCTGCCAGGCGGAATTGATAAATCCTGTAAAAACTGATTTTCTTGACAGGATTTCAATCGAATTTGACAGGGCAATCAAAAAAATAACGTGAGAAGAATTTCTGCTGTAATATCGTAAAAGGGCGCCGCCCCTATATTATTACCGAATAACCGGCTTCTTCAACCGCGGCCCTGATCTTGTCCATTCCGGCTTTGCCGGGATCGCAGCTGAACGCGGCAGTGCCGGATTTCAGATTTATCTTGACTTTTTCAAGTCCTTCTACGCTGCTCAACGCTTTTGTAACTGCCTTTACGCAGTGTTCACAGGACATGCCGCTGATTTTTATTGTTTTCTTTTCCATAATAATAATTATAGCAATTCCGGAACATAAAAACAGCAATCCCGGAACAACATACCCTGGAATAATTTTATATATTTCCGGTAAAGGACGGCAGGTATTGGACTACATTGATATTTTACAGGAGATGCTTCGTTACATAGACAAACACGTCAAAGAAAAAATGAGCGTGGAGAAACTGGCAGCCCGGGCAGGTTTTTCTCCGTATCATTTCTGCCGCGTGTTTCAGTGGGAAGTCGGTTACCCGATTATGGAATATGTCAGAAACAGAAAACTTGCGTTTGCGGCTTCCGAGCTCAACTGCGGACGCAGGATAATCGACATCTCGGCTGATTACGGATTTGAAACGCATTCCGGTTTTGCAAAAGCGTTCCGCCGTTATTTCGGCTGCTCCCCCGAGGTCTACCGCAGTCATGCTTCATACGATCTGCCAAAACTGCCAATCCTTGAAAAAAACAAACAATATGTAAGCGGAGGTATAGTTATGGAACCAAAGATGATAAAGAAACCATCTGTCAGGCTGGCAGGTTTTGTTTTAAAAACAACTGCAAAGGACGGGAAGAACAGCAAGGCCATTCCGGATTTCTGGTATGAGTACAGGACAGGCGGGAACATGGATAAACTGCACAGGGAACCTTTCGTCAAGAACCATACTGAATACGGCGCCTGTTTCCCGGAAAACCCGGAGAACGGTGAATTTGAATATGTGATCGGCGTTGAGGTAAAAGAAGGCGATGACATTCCCAAAGAGTACCATGTCTGTACAGTTCCGGGAGCCCTGTTTGCAGTATTCAGCTCGCCGCCGTCAGACAGACCGGCCTTTTCGAAGGCAATACAGGGAACCTGGAAATACATTTTTTCGGAATGGTTTCCAGGTTCCGGATATGAGTTTGACGGAAACGGCGTTGACTTTGAACTTTACGATGATCGCTGTTCAGGCGATACGGGAAATGTCTGCGATATCTGCATCCCCGTTGTAAAAAAGATCAATTAACCACGTTGACAGGGTGGCCGCCGATAAATGCCTTAAGGTTGTCTGCGGCCACATTCATCAGGCGCCGCCTGCTTTCACTGGGGGCCCAGGAAATGTGGGGCGTTATGATGCAGTTTTTGGCCTTAAGCAGCGGGTTGTCCCTGCGTATGGGTTCTTCCGACACCACATCGACGGCGGCGGCAAATACCTTCCCGCTGTTGAGGGCTTCTGCCAGATCCGCTTCTGCAATTACAGGCCCGCGGGAATTGTTGATTATAATTACCCCGTCCTTCATTTTGGCAATGGTGTTCCTGTTGATTATCCCCTTGGTTGAGGGCAGCAGCGGACAGTGCAGCGAGATAACATCGGAACGCTCAAGGAGTTCCTCAAGCGGCACATAGGTTGCAATGACTTTTCCGGTTTCGGTCTGCTGTTCATCATGGGCGATGATCTTCATTCCCAGGGCTTTTGCAGTTCTGCCGACAGTCTGTCCTATGCGGCCAAAACCTATTATCCCCATCGTCTTGCCTGCAAGCTCGATCAGCGGATAATCCCAGAAACAAAAATCTATGGAGTTTTCCCACCGGCCCTCTTTTACCGCCATGCTGTGATGGCCGATATGATGGCAGATTTCCAGCAGCAAGGCTATGGCGAATTGGCCGGTAGCGTCGGTTGCATAGGTCGGAACATTGGTAACCGCAATTGAACGCGCGCGGGCCGCTTCGGCATCGACAATATTGTAGCCTGTTGCAAGAACTCCGATATAAACAATATCAGGACACTTTGCAAGCGTCTCTTTTGTAATGGGGGTCTTATTGGTAATTACAGCGCCGGCATTGCCTATACGTTCAACAATTTTTTCTGCCGGTGTCCTGTCGTACACTGTCAGTTCGCCCAGATTTTTAAAGGGGTCCCAGCTTAAGTCACCGGGATTTTCCGCATAACCGTCAAGTATTACAATTTTCATGGTAATTTATACTACCATAAACCGCTGTCTGTATCTATAATAATTCACAGGATTAAATATGATTAATAATGAAATAATTCCGGAAATGGCAAAGCTTGCGATTGGTTTGGGAATAATAATTTTTGCAGTCCGTTTATGCGGAAAGCTTGTAAAAAAAGCCGGCCTGCCCCCGATGATCGGCGAACTTCTGGCAGGTCTCCTAATCGGGCCATTCGCCCTGGGCGGAATTACACTGCCAGGTTTTCCCGGCGGTATTTTCTCTGTTCTGAATTCCGGAATCCCCGCAGACAATTACGCCTTTTACATATTTACAGCAATTGGTGCGGTCATTTTTTTCCTTATGCTTGGCCTGGATACAAACATAGTCCTGTTCCTGCGTTATTCGATTGCCGGATCGCTGGTAAGCATAGGCGGCGTAATAGTTTCGTTTTTCCTTGGTGATCTGACCGGATCACTGATACTGCGTACATCTTTGATTTCACCTGAAGGTCTTTTCATTGGCACAATACTGGCAGTGACAACTTCCGGCATTACAACCAGGGTTCTTCTGAACCGCAAAAAGATGGATTCGCCTGAGGGCGTTACGATAATGGCTGCCTCGGTTTTTGACAACATTATGGGAATTATCTGCCTGCAGGTTGTACTGATCCTGTATTTTATCATTGCAGGCAGAGAACCGGACGCGCAGAAAATAAACACGGCCGGCCTGATAATAAAGATCATTGTAATCTGGATCGGCTTTACGGCATTGGGCATGATCTTCTCCGGCAGAATTGCACATTTCCTCAAGGGGTTCCACCACCTCTACGATTTCCCGATTCTGGCCCTGGGCATCGCAATGCTGCTTGCCGGCATTTTCAGTCTTGAAGGATCGGCCATGATCACAGGCGCATACATTACCGGATTGTTCCTGTCCAAAACCGAAATTGCCGCAGAGATCCGCAGCCGCATTCATGGCCTGTACCATTTTTTTGTACCCTTCCTTTTTGCACTGATGGGAATGACCGTAGATATAAAAACGATTTTTACAGTACCCGTCATAGTTCCGGCGATCGTATTGACAGTGGCCGCGGTTCTGGCAAAAATAATCGGCTGTGCGTTTCCGGCAGTTCTGCTTGGATTCAATACCCGGGGATCACTGCGGATCGGAACGGGTATGATACCCCGCGGAGAAACGGTTCTGGTCATGGCGGGCATGGGAACTGTTCTGGGCATACTGCAGCAGAACATTTATACCGCGGTAATTTTAATGTCCTTTTTTACCACAATAATCGCGATCCCGCTGGTAAATGCGGCATTCAAAACCAGGGGAAACGGAACCAGGCGGCTTGTCAAGGGCGATGATTCGATCAGTGCATCGTGGAATTTTATTTCAGCGGAAATTACGGATCTGGTAACCGGTATTTTTCTTGACAATCTGAGGAGAAACAGATTTTACGTACAGACACTGAATATAGATGACGGACTTTCGCAGGCAAGAAAAGAGGACATAGCGCTGTCCATTACCCAAAATGAAAAATCCTTAAGCATAACTACGTCGAAGATCGATATGCCGTTTGCAAAAAAAAACGTAAACGAAGTAATAATGAACCTCTGCAATTCAGTCAAAAAACTGGGCGAACTTTCCGGTGCAGACGGGGAAACCGATCCTGCGAACTGGACCAACAGGGATCTGCTTTCACTGATTACGCCGGACTGCATTTGCGTTTCACTGAAGGGAAACAGCAAAAAGGAAATCATAACCGAACTGGCGGATCTGCTGGATGCCAGGGGCAGGCTTTACAACCGCGATCAGGTATTGAACGATCTGTTTGAGCGCGAAAAGATCATGAGTACTGGAATGCAGCACGGAATCGCCCTGCCCCATGCAAAAACAGACGGGGTCAGCCGGCTGGCCGTTGCAGTCGGTATAAAAAAAGAAGGCGTCAATTTTGATTCGGTCGACGGACTAAAAACAAAAATTTTCATAATGGTTGTTTCTTCCAGAAAAACAAGCGGCCCGCATATTCAGTTTCTTTCGATAATCAGCTCGGTGCTAAAGGATGAAAAAATGCGCGAAAAACTGATCAACGCTGCAACGCCGGAAGAGGCCGCGGCCATTCTGCGGGGCCAGGTTCCTGCCTGAAGTAATTAAAGTTTAACGGCCAAAGGCGTCTGGTTTCCGTACCAGGTAATAAAAACAGGATCTTCAGAGATCACGATCTCTTCATTCTGCATAAGCGGTCTACCTTGACCTGTTGAAATATCGTAAATGGCAAGGCTGTCGCCCTGGAGATCAAGGGATATTTTTATGTTTCCCCCGTTTTCATTCCAGATGATTAACACATTTTTGTTATTCTGACCGGTGAAACAAAGCGAAACTGTCCGGTCAGGCAGATTCTCCCGAAGGGGCCAATCGGAACGGTAAGTTGTTCCTGCCAGATTACGTGCGCAAAGCGCCCATGCCCAGTAACCATTCTTGCGTATACGATCAAGGGTAGCTATGCCGAAGAAGCTCTCCGATTCCATTTTGGAAGGGGCCTGTCCCAGGTTAAACCCGTCCTTGAACTCATACCAGATAACTGCTCTGACATTGCGGACTGCAAGACCTGCCAGCGTTTTTATTATGGCCCTGGGGAAATTTTTCTCTTTTACCGCAGTGGGATACCAGCCGCCTGTGGGATAGCCAACCTCTGTTACCCATACCTCGCCACCGTAATTGTATTCCGCAAGAATTTTTTCAAGCTTGTCAAAGAGATTTACGGTACCTGCGGGATTAAGGGCATAGGGGTGAAAGGAAATGGCATCAGCGTATTCCATTGCCCCGCTGTTGAACAGACCGCGGACAAAAGAATCGGGAACCCGCCAGAAAGATCCGGCCACGATCTTTGCCTGCGGATCGATCTCGCGGATCTTCTTTGCCGCCGCAATGGTCAGGGCATAGAATTCTTCCCTGGTACCGTACCAGCTGTTCCAGTTGGGTTCATTCCATATTTCGTATGCGTCGATCTGTCCCTTATAGCGTGTAACAACCTGCTCAACATAATTAATGTAATACGGCAGAGTTTCCGCGGTGATTTTCCTGCCGGATACCGGTTCGGCGTAGATCCAGGGCGCATCATAACCCAGAATTGCGAGGATCTTTTTGCCGTCTGCCTTGCTGTCCCTTACATAAAGATCCCAGGATGAAAAATCCCAGACGCCCTGTTTGGCTTCAAGGGAACTCCAGCGGCAGGTCCTGCGCAGCCAGACCGCGCCGATTTCGTCAAGCATTTGGAAGTCTTCTTTTTCAAGATCCCTTTGGTACGGTGAAATCCCAAAAAAATCATCGGGGACGGTTCTGTCCGCTGTACGGGAAAACGGGGGCGTAGCGCAGGAACACAGGACAAAAAACAGGATCAGCAGAACAGAAAAAAATACGGTGTAAATTTTTTTGGACATCAGCGGTCCCGGCTGACAGCGCTGGAATGAATTTTATACAGGTAATCGTCAAGCAGAATTTGTTTGGGGAACACGCCTGCCGCCCGTATTTTGTAATCGTATTCTGCAGTTAAACTTATGCATGTTTCCACAGCGGCGGAATCGTAAAGCCGGGCTGCGCCGGAGTAATCACGCCGGGCCTGCGGCGCTATTACGCCGATCTTTTTGTATTCCCATTCATCGGTTACTCCGGATTCTGACAGATTCACATAATCGCGCAGTTTTCTGAAACACCACAGAAGCCCGGCAAGTATGGCCTGGGGTTCCGTTTTGGCTGCAAGAAGCACCCTTAACGACTGCAAGCTGCGGGAAAAATCCCCGTCTGCAATCCGGGAAAAAAGCGTAAAAGCGGACTCCTCCCTTGTATGGGAAAGCCATTTTTCAACTTCGGCAGGGCCCAGTTCGTCCCCTTTATTGAAAAAAAGGATCAGCCTTGCACATTCCCCCTTAAGGGCCGCGGTATTGTTTTCCACCATTTCCAGAACTGTAAGGACCCCGTCAGGGGTAATTTTCAATCCGGAGCCGGTAAAAAAATCCCTTACCCAAGCGGCCTTCTTCTGATCTGACAGTTCATAGAACACCCTTTTTGCCTGCGGCGGGACGGCTTTTTCAAGCTGCTTTGCTATGCTGTTTTCTTCGGAAAGAAGTACAAGGACCGTATCGTTCTGCGGGTTTACCATATATGAGGCCAGCAGATCGATTTCATCCTTCTTTTTGAAATTTTCGGCGCTCTTAATTATGAAGAGCCTGGATTCCGAAAACAGGGAGCCGTTCCTTAGCGCGGCCACAATTTCGCCGGCTGCGGTTTCGCCTGCATAGTAAACGGTTTCTTCAGGTTCACTGCGGAATTTTTTCCGCAGTTCATCAAGCGCGGTTTGTTTTTCGCCCAGTTCAGGTCCCAAAAAAAGGCAGCATGGATTTTGTCCGGTCATTGATCGCCGGAGGTAATGTTGTATGAGCGGATAATATGGGACAGCCGCCCCAGTATATGGACATCGTCTGTTGCATAAATCGGCGGGTATTTTTCATTTTCGGGCTGGAGCCGGACCCTGGTTTTTTCATTATAAAAAGTTTTAAGGGTTGCTGAATCATCGAGCAGGACAACTGCGATTTCCCCGTTCTGGACGTTGTTCTGCTGTTCTATGATGGCAAGATCCCCTTCCATGATTCCTACCCCGGTCATGGAATCGCCTTTGACGCGCAGGGCGTAATATTCCCTGCTTTTCCTGACCATTGAGCGCGGCATGCGGATAAAACCATCCCTGTTTTCTTCAGCAAGAATGGGTTTGCCGGCGGCTACCGTTCCCAGAACAGGAATATCCATAAAATCCCGGTCTTCGGCCCTGGTTTTTACCAGTTCCATGGTGCGGGACTTTTTGTCGCCCTGCCTAAGCAGCCCCTTTTTCTTGAGGGCGGTAACATGATCCTGGGCGCCTTTTACGGAAATGGAAAAAAAGTCGGCCAGCTCCCTTATGGTAGGCGGATATGCATGATCATCAAGATAATCTGTTATAAAGGAAAGTACTTCCAATTGTCGTTTTGTCGGTTCTTTCATTGTTTAATCCTTGACAGAATTCGGTATAATCCCGTATTTTTTAAGTTTTGCATGGAGGTTGCTGGGATAGATCCCTATAGCCTCTGCAGTCCTGGAAATTATACCATTATTCCGTGAAAGATGGAACTCCAGATAGTACTTTTCGAAATTTTCTTTTGCCTGGTTGATGTTGTACTCCAGCAGCTCCCCGAGCCCCGGTACAGGCAGATCCGCGGTTTCTGTGACAGGCGCCGCGGTGGTATTTATCTTCAGCAGATCCGCTGCGGCGGATTCTCCCACATAGCCGCCCGGGTACATTATTGCCAGACGTTCGGCAAAATTCCGGAGTTCGCGTATATTGCCGGGCCAGGGGTAAGACATAAGAACGGCTATCGCCGCTTCGTCAACCTCGATTTTTTCCTCTGAAAACTGCTTTAAAAAGCTGTACAGCAGCAGGGGTATATCGGTTTTCCTGTCTCGCAGCGGGGGCAGTTTTATGGGTATTACATTCAGCCTGAAGAACAGATCCTGCCTGAAACGGCCGTCTTCCGCGGCAGTTTCCAGATCCTGGTTGGTTGCCGCAACAATCCTGACATCAACATCGATGGTTTTTTCGCCGCCTACCCTTTCGATCTTCTGTTCCTGAATGGCCCGCAGAACTTTGGCCTGGGCTGCCAGCGACATATCGCCAATTTCATCGAGGAATAGGGTCCCGCCGGAAGCCAGTTCAAAACGGCCCTTGCGGCCGGAATAGGCGTCGGTAAACGCCCCCTTCTCGTGTCCGAAAAGTTCACTCTCTATGAGCGTATCGGGAATGGCCGCGCAGTTTACTTCAACAAAAGGTTTGTTGCTGCGGTTGGAAAGCCGGTGAACCGCCCTGGCCGCAAGTTCCTTGCCGGTGCCGTTTTCGCCCCGGATCAGGATCCTGGCATCGCTGGCAGCGGCCTGGACAATCAGGGCGCGGACCTTTTCGATCTCGGCAGATGTTCCAAGAATCTCGTCCCCGGAATTTGTGTTTTTTTTAAGATCCTTGTTTTCTTCTTTAAGTTTGGTTATAGTCAGTGCGTTCCGGCAGACTGTAAGTACCTTGTCCAGTGAAATTGGTTTTTCCAGAAAATCAAAAGCGCCCAGTTTGACTGCCCTGACGGCCATGTCCACATTTGCATGGCCGGAGATCATAACAACTTCGGTCTGCGGATAATCCCTACGTATCTGTTCAAGGGCTTCCAAGCCACCCATTCTGGGGAGGAGTACATCGAGAAAAACAAGGGCAACATTTTCTTTGCCAAGGATCCCTATGCCGGCAATGGCATCTTCGGAGGTAAACACCTTGTACTTTTCGTCTTCCAGGATGGATGCGAGGGTACGCCGGATCCCGGGTTCATCATCAATAATGAGTATACCGGCGCCGGTCATTTTTCCTTCCCCAGTGGTAAATCGATATAAAAGGTGGTTCCAAACCCTTCAGCCGAATCAAACCAGATAGCTCCTCCATGGTCGTTTACAATCCGTTCAATAATGGGAAGCCCCAGCCCGGTGCCTGATTCCTTGGTAGTAAAATAGGGCAAAAAAATACGCGAAGCATCTTCTGCCGAGATTCCCCTGCCTGAATCCTTTATACTGATTCTACAGTAACTGCTCTCCCCTTTTTTGACAAGATCTGAACGTATACTGATGGTTCCGCGGCCGTTTATCGCATCGATGGAATTTATGACAAGATTTCTGAAAATCTGGGAAAGTCTGTGCTTTTCAATTTTAAGACTGAAATGCCCAAGGTATTCCGTATCAAAACTGATGTTCGGATGGGATGATGAAAACGGCGAAATGACTTCGGTGACCTGGGCATAAAGGTCCGTCAGCGAATCGGAAGTTTCCATCGGACGCGAAAAAGTCCGGAAATCATTGAGCAGGATGGACAGGCTTTCAACTTCCTGAATAATTGCCAGCATGGAATTTTCCAAGATCTCGCCGATTCTTTCCGGCTCGTTATGCCAGCGGCGCAGAACCCTCTCCGCTGAAAGGCGGATCGGCGTCAGCGGATTTTTTACCTCGTGGGCAAGCCTCTGGGCCACATCCTGCCACAGTGAAATTTTTTCGTTGTTCAGGAGCGCAGCCCGGGATTTTTCCAGGTCTGCAACCATGGCATTGAAAGACTGGGCAAGCAGCGCCAGTTCGTCACCTTTGCGCGGCAGGATGGGGATGGAAAAATCC
>Ga0123354_10016976_pt1 | contig 11403 bp, 9 predicted proteins | sample TergutLab28metaG_2_FD_97872 | JGI IMG/M metagenome (GOLD analysis project Ga0123354, IMG submission 97872) | Labiotermes labralis P4 segment gut microbial communities from Petit-Saut dam, French Guiana - Lab288 P4 | ecosystem: Host-associated > Arthropoda: Insects > Digestive system > Gut ... | reverse complement strand
TCTATATAGTAATCCACTGTTTTGTTTTGTAAATATTTCCTGTAGCTAGCTTTCTTTTCTTCTATTGCCCGTTGTATTTCTTCATTCCATGTCCGAAGCCATTTCCGGTTTTTCCACGTCTTACATCCTGTACTTTCTTCTGCTGCTTTAGTAATGGCCGCTTTAATTTTCAAAGATGTACTTTGAATGCTGAGGGTTTTGTGTATATTGTTGTGTCCTTTTTCTTGTAGCTGTACTTATCCTGTTATTGAATGATACTTGACTAGCTGGGTACCAAAAAGCCTGTATAAACAAATGTGAAATATCTCTTAGGTTACATGCACTGTTGGGTTTGCGGAGGTAGTAGCATGCGATCTGCACCATCCAAAACACCAACTAATCATTTAGGGTGCTGGAATGTGATATAATACTTGTTCCAGATGCAACTATGTCCGTAAATAACAGAAATATCAGTGCGAATTTATATGGCATTTGAGGCTGACTATATATGGTAAACTGAATGGGAATTGTTGATGAATTAAACTACATTTATGTTTAGGTCGTGTGGGGGTTGAGAGTCATTAGTAGTTGAAGATTCCATTTGATTGAGGCATTGATGTTTTTTCTTGTGTACTGCATTTTTGAGCATATAAGTAAGACATGTGATTTTCTTTGACAGTATTGCTTAAAATATAGGTGCAACATATACTGCAGTGCATTTTACTTCAGTGTATACAGAAACAGGTTCTTCAGTTCTATTATTATATGTACTACATACTTTGGCTTAGCCTACAGGGTGTATGGAATTTAAATCATTTCTGTTGTACCCTACAAACAAGAAGTTATGCATATTCTATAATTTCTGATGACATGCTTATTGAATCCGATCACTAGCCTGTACAGTGAATGTACTGAGTACTACTAATATAATGATTTTCAAATGTTGTGTAGTTCTACGGAAAAATCAGTAATTATAAATTGCAGATTCCGTAAAGAGGATTGAGATTCACAGGGGAAAGCAAGAAATGTGTAACAAATTACAATTGATGTGAAACCACAGAGGCATGGATGGGAGGATAATATTAAAATGGAAATTACAGAACTAGATTGTGAAGATTGAACTGGATTATGATTTGCTCGTATTTTTAGGTGGTGAATCCCCCGCCAGGCTTCCTAGTGTTATTGCAGGAATGGGAACACATATAGCATTAAAATAATTGTCCAGTACATCTTGCACAGAATTTATACTAATTAAAATTGGAACTGAAAAATGGCAGTTTGTGTGTAAATGTAGATATAGCTGGCTTACATCCATAATGTCCCCATCCTTTTGCATCACAACTTTCAGTTCAAGTCTCAGAAGTTTTATGGACCTCCCACCAGTTACGTGATTACAGATAGTATGTAAATAGATAAATATTGGCACCTCCACCACTCCAACTGCAGAAACACGCTGATATATGCACACACTCGTGACTTGACATCAGCCTAGTGAGACTAGGCTGATGTCACCTGAAGTTGGAGACTCTGTGGTATTAATCCTTATAGCTTGTCAGATAACACTGTTGTATATGTTGCTTGTTCTACACTCTGATCCAAGGCTAGGCAGTTGTCGTGAAATCATAGTGTAAACTTGTTGGCCCCACTTGTGGATTGTACCATTACTGTTGTGCGCTGTTAGTTTTTGTGGTCAGAGGGGGTAAAAACCCTCAGAAGGATGTTAGTACAAAATGGAATAAATTGTACTACACATAGGAAGGGGTTCTGGTGGGTGGAATAGTACCAAAGTGGCAGACCAAGTGTCATTGGTGAAGACCACTTTGGCAGTCAGCCACTGTGGCTTCACATGCTACCGAAAGCATTCTTTGTGAATGGTGGAAGGAAGCTCATGGACCAAAGCTACAAAAGTGAAGAAACCAGAGGTAAGGTAATGTTGCCCCTGTGCACATCATGAAGGCATATGGGGAGAGATCAAGTATAGCTCCAGTCATTCTCAACCTCAGCACTTGATCCCCTGATGGAAGTGAGTGGTCACCTTAATGCCCTAGCTGTTTTACCCCTTGGACAAGTACCCCTTGTGCCCACTGAAGAGGGGGTTGAGCAGGTCCCAGAGTCAGTCTGGATTGTTTGGGGAAGGGAAAGCTGTCCTGCTTCTGCTGGGAATCAAACCGTGATTCCTCAGCTTAGTCACTAAAGTGAGTGGGTCTAACGAAACTCCCTAGTGGATCACATACAAAATGATTATGCAGTTTTTCTTGAGGAACTGGAATAGCAGTCACTGTAGTTACTAGAATACGGGCTTAATGATCCAGGGTTTATATCTTGGAAGAGGCAAGACAGTTATCTCTTCCTGTGAAATGTCCAGACTAGGTCTGGGGCCCACACAGATGTCTACTCATTGGGTTAAAGAGATTCTTTTCGTGGGGTGTGAGGCTGACCATTCACCTCCATGTAGTGCTGAGGTTAAGAGTGAGTGCAGCTATACTTCTACTTCCACTATAGGCCTTCATTGCATGTACAAGTTGAACTTCAACATTACCTTGTTTACAGTTGTTCTTGTTTGCCTTTTGTAGAATGAAGAAAGAACACAATTACCTGCCTTGAATTGTCCCCATTTATCAACCCACATTTTTGGGATTTATTGCATGCCACCCTTAGTTGTTCCACCATAATAGACCTGTCATGGTAATATAATTATTGTGCTTTCCAGATAAAATATGCAGGGACTGAAGAGAGTATCATTTGTTTTGTTGGGAATGAGAAGGACCTCCTTGTGTCAGAATGGACTTTGGAGGAGCAGGATTTTGGACTGTGGCCTACAAATGAAGATGGATTCACAGAGATGTTGTACAGCTGTTAATAAATCATCAGAATGTTCTGTTGACGATAGGCTCAAGAATCCTAGAATAGCATCATTACTTGAAGTGACTGCAGGAGAAGGAATTAGACCCATTGATATATTAGATGCTGTAGAGAAATCACCAGAGTTATTGAATAAGTCACCCTTGCAATGGGAAAACTGTTTTAAAGAATTAAAAAATTATGGGTTTACACATAGAGACTGCTTCAGTATGATATCTCAGTATCCGGACTTAATCACACTGGTGGAAGCTAATGGATTTAGGGTATCCATGACACAGTGGATAAATTGTCAGCTTGGATATGACAATGTGTTGGATCTACTGGCCTATTGCCCACATTATCTTTCTATTAGTGGCAGTGAATTGTCAAGCAGAATACCTCTGTTGTATTCATTAGGAAGGAATGGAAGAAATGTTACAAGACTACTGAAGAATTGTCCTAGTCTTCTGTATGGAAAGTGGAAAGATATAGAAGCAAAACTCAATTATGTAGAGAATGTTATGAAGATTGATACAAAGGAGGAAAACCTAAGCAAGTGTTATATGTTCAATCGTACTTTGGATGAAATTCAGACAAGGCATGTCTTTTTACAAAGGTTTGTATCATGGTTTTACCATTACTCCGTATATAGTAACAAATAAGACGTTTCATATACTGAAAACGGTATTTTGTCCGATACACATTGGAGAGGCACATGGTTTGAATCCTGCCTGGGAACCAGATACTTTGAGATGTTCTGTATAATTTTCCCCAGTATTTTAAGGCAGATTTTGGAACAGTACCTGCATGTAATGGTAAATGACAGCCACTAACTTGAAATTACAATCTTCTGGGATATACCATATGTCTTTAAACGATGGACTGCGTTCTTGTGTGTGAATCAACAGTATAAGAATGAATGGTTCAGTTAGACACAGCTTATTTTACAATGTACATTTATGCTCTTCAGACTGTATGTTTGAGCCATTTAAGAATGATTGCCATAATTGCTAGTATCTTGGTCAGTATGTTTTAAGATTGAGGGGAACCACCTTCTACATACAGGTTTTACCTATCGGTTAAATTGTCTTTGTTAGTCTGGGCAATTAGAATTTACAATATGGTAATATAAATTAAGATTATTATAATGTTGTGTTGTGTCCTGAATTAGGTGTATTTTTGAATTAATAAATGTTCAAATAACTCTTAGTGTGAGTCACATTGAATATAGAAGCACCTTCACTCATGTCTCGGGGTGTCTGCTTTTGTTACACATCTGCTATTGTATTCTTACAACCTTGGGGGCTGCAAAATGGAATTCAGAATTCTGGAAAATCTCTTGTGCATGCCGTCTTCATTTGTTTATGATAGCAGAAGAATCAGTCCTGAAATTTGTACCTTTTGTAGAAGGGGTCTTATCAGTGAATGTCACAGGTTATCAGTTTGTGTAGGTGTACAAACTTCTGTGACAGTTTTTAGGACTTCCTGGGAAAGAAGAATGAAATCTATTAGTTGTTTATGGAAAACAGTTTGTTACCATTATTGTTAAATGATTTGTAGGTGTTACACAATTATGGGGTTTTTTAATAATAGAACAAATAATTTCATGTTATGTGTTGTCATGAGCATTTTCCTTTTGTGCATAGGTGAATGAAGTTTACTGTGGGGAGCATCCCCCATGGGAACTGACACCCCATTTACACTTGCCTGTAGGCAGTGGATGTGAATATGCCTAAAGACATAAATAACCTTGCAATGCAGCTTCAGCATACTTACATATGTGTCTCCCATTGCCATTCATGTCTTTGATATTGAAGTATCTAGAAGGTACTAAATGATTACAACTGTTGCTGGACAAGCGTACATAAATATGGTGTTACTTTCTTTGTAAAGATGACAGGAAGGACTGGAAGGAGACTCAACAAATTAAGTGCTCTATTTAACACATTGTGGATGGGTGACGCAGATTTGCGTCTGTACATTACAACTGTGCAAGACGGATGACGCACATCTGCGTTTTTAACACGCGCTTGTTTTCCACGCACTATACACTGCTTAGTGCCACTCCACAAGGGGGTATGTTTCCAGAGGTGTCACAACCTCCAGCACTACTACGGTCTTTGGTGAGTATTTCCTGGAAATTTCAGTTCACAAAAATAGATAGCGAGTTTGTTATAAATTTTTAAAGAAACACAGTACAAAAGTTGATTTAAGTTGTTTAAACCCCGGGAACGGGCATTTTAACAATTTAAATGACCCGTCCTCAATGTGTTAAGAGCTTTAAATTGTTTAATTGTTGAGTTCTTGTGTTGGTTTGGACTACTGTTGTACGTGTTAGATGGATTTAACAAGAGGGAACTTCAAGGGAGACTGACATTTTAAGGTGATGAAAGTCTGAAATTAATTAATGTGTTTTGGAAACTAGGTATTTGTTATTTGTCATATCCAGAAAAACAGCCAGAATAGCTCAGTCAATTTAATGTGTAGGTTATGAGCCGTGTTCAATTCTCAGTGGGTGTAAGAGATTTTTCTCTTCTAAAAGTTGTCTGTATGGGTTCTGGTACCTGCCCAGCTTCCTTTTCTGTGGGTATCAGGGTCACCTTCCCCAGGGGTAAAGCATTTGGGGTGTGAAGCTGACCAGTCACCTCCGTCAATATGCTGTTTTGTGTTGCATAATTAAGCATTTACTTCAGCAAGATTACCAGATGTAATTAAAGTTCAAAGTGTTTATGTCAGCTGCTGTACTTCTTCCTAATAATTCTCCAATTTCCACAATTTATGCTGATAAATATGGTATTCCAGTAAGTTGTACATTTATTGTTTAGTGTAACACACAGTATTTTGTTTAGGTCTGGTATCTATGTTACACCAGGAAGGATTAAAGGGACCAAGTTAGAGCAGAAACAGCAACCCTGGTGCAAGAACCCACGTCTTAGTGACATTACAGACACTAGTGAAGAGGCGTTTATTACTGAAGTTGCGTCTGATCTTACACTAGAAGAGTTTGAGGTGTTCTGTGAAATGTACAGTGAAGAACTGAACAAGGAAGATGAGAGTGAAACTGAAGATAGTTTGTCTGATAATGAGTAATTGTGTTTAGTATATAATAATAATAATGTATTTATCTATTGCAAATGAAAATAAACACTATTGCAACTAAGTTACATTTTTAGTATTGTAGGTACTGTGCTTTCTGGGATAATTAGTTTGTAGAACAAACTTTATGTGCAGTTTAAAGTCAGTTATATAAAGTTGGTTCTACAAACTAAATAGGGTACATTTTGCCTGATTGGATTGTGTCATTGTTGTATGGCCAGTATATTGTACAAAAGACATCTTAAAAACTGAGAATACTTGGGATTAGTGTTTAAAAGTCCTTTCTTCCTTATTATGATGGTGTGCACTCTTGAAGTTCACATTGTTTATTCTGAAAACAATATTGCAAAGGAGATTACATGTCAAAATGCCATATAAGAAGCATGCACCACAGAAACAAAAATGTAATACAAACTGTGCAAGATCTGAGGTTCCACAGTGGTGATCATGAAGATTCTAGTCTTCTAGGATATGACCCTATGCAAACTGATGTATATGTACCAGAGTTTTGGAGGTGTTTGCTGCCCCCATCTTCAGGGTAGTCCAAGAAGAGTGAGTACGGTGTCCTCCCAACTTATCCCTGAAGTTGACTGCAGTGTGCGTTAAAAGACTCAAAACCTAAAACACATAATGCAGCTAATCCTTGGAAACTGAAATTGCACACTATGTACAGGCCACAAAACCTAGAGATGTGTAATTCAACACTTTGAAATTCAATTTTTTAATTGCCAAAAGAAGCTTATAATGTATTCCAGCAAATCACGTTAGGCAGTGCCCAGCATGGATTTTTCTAAATCAGTATTTCAACAAAATTGGTAGCGCACATTATTTTTCTTAGAATTTGGAATTTTGTGCAATTCAACTTGACGCATAAGTCTGCTGCCTTTGTGTATTCAGTGTATCTTGGACAGTACTGGATGACTGAATCATAATTGTTTTAGGTCAAGACAACTTATTTCACTCATTTGGTAACAAATGTTGACTCTGATACTTCTCATCCTACTCCCTCTGGCCCCAGTGACTGTCGTCAGCTTTTAAACTTGTATGTACACTACGCTTGTTCTAAGGGCCACAGCAAGTTTCTTTGAAATGTTGGGATCTTTTACCGCACTACATGGTGTCACATCCCAGAAGCCATTAATCCTGATATTAATCACTTCATAAGTTTACATCGCAGGGGGGGGGGGGACAGTTGAATCAACCATGTTACAAAAACTGGTTAGTTAACCTTAACAATCTGTAAAGAAAGCTTTCAACACATGTTTTGCTTTTGTTGCTTATACTACCTGTAGAAACCCACTAATCAGGAAATTACACTGTAGTGTAGCTGTAACATAACTTGTGTAGTATTAGGGGGAATGAGAAGGGCAGAAATCAACATATAAAACCAACCTTTCATACACTGGAATATATACACAACAGATGCACAAAATCTATATGTTTTGACACTCCTTGAGTGCTATTATCGGGGGATCTTCACTGCAGTTAAGGTAGTGGTTTTGAAGTGATCTGATGAACGCAGCACAGTCACACACTTGCATAGGTATTAAAATTCAAGTAAATCACAAGTGAAACTACCCATGAATTGTTAAAATAATGGAGATTTTTATGAGCTCATTGTGGGCTGTAATTGAAGGTAGATCTTCCAGACGCTACCTTGAAACCCAAATGTGGGTGTAGTCCTGTTAGTGTTGTGTGTGTACACCGTGTAATGAGTAGAGGCCTGTGTTTTAATTTAAAATTAAATAACTCGTCCAAGTCTGTGACTGTGCCTCATACATTGGACCATTTTGAAAGCACTGCATAACTATAGTGACTACTGAAGAGGGCATGCAAGAAGTGCCGACACATGTAAGAGATTTTGTGCGTCTGTTGTGTATATATTCCATAGCATGTAAGTTTGGTTTTACACTTTGATTGCCACACTATGTACGACACATGCAACATTAAAAAAGAGAAGGGAAGAAATCGGAAATGTGAGCAGCAGTCATATCACCAATTATGCTTACTGAGGCCAGACCAAAAATTTTGTTAGGAAGGAAAGAGTGACATGGGCAGTGTGGAATGAAATGCTAGAAAATTAAAAAACACAGTAATACCTTTGGGTTTTCGTTAGGCACGAATTATTAAGGAAATATACAGCGCCACAGACGGCCAACGAGGGAAACTTCGCTAGACAAAGGACGGGTTACTGGCGCTGCCATTCGCGCAGGTTGGCAGTACCAGGTGATCTGTATCTTGCTCAAACACGTGCACAGATGTTACTATTAAAAATCCGAATAATGCCCTGATCCATGGGTTTAACATTCCTCAATTTTACGCTCTGCCTATACTTTATGTGTTCTGTATTTATTTAAGAACAAACAGCGACTTGTGCTACTTACACCAAGCCAAAGTGTTAACTGGGGGCGGAGACTTGCACGAAGCGCAAGTCGATATCCCCCTTTCTGTTAGCCATTCCTGCGTTTGACCGCATCGCTGGGCTCTTAACAGACACCTAAACTCTAACAGAGAAATATGCCTACGCTAACGATTTTGAAGTCAGGCTGAGGGCCTTGAATAATCATGCCAAAGACTAGGGCCTAGGTTGCCCTGGACTACGTATGGGAGGGATAAACTTTGGTTGGTTGGCTGCCTGGGTTCTGAGCCCAGACTGGCTCTGTCGCAAACTGGATTTTTGCGACATTTGTCGGCTTTTAGGTGAAGCCGCCGCGCCTGGGGGTGGGGAGTGCGGGCTGTGCCCCGACGTATCGTATACCCTGGCATTTGCCTTACAACTGAGGAAAAATCACGGAAAAACCTCAGTCAGGTAACCGAAGGGCGCTCGACTGATCAGCGCCGAACGCGATTTATTTAGTCGAATTGGCCATCGCGGGCGATGGCCTCGACTGGCCTGCTGGCCCCTGCCGCCTTTGGCTTTCGCGTCAGGCGACGGGGTCAACCCTCGGTCAGCGTACGTATCTGCTGAGTTGCCGTACTAGGGGGTTCCCCACATCAGCTAACGTTGAGTCAAAGCTCTCAGTCAGGGTTCTGATATGGTCGACAAACAGCGGAACTCCCAGATCCTCGTGTATCTGCCTGTACCTTACGTACCAGAGGGCACCAGTAGCGAGGCGCAGACACTTGGATTGTAACACCTGTAACCTCCGGACATGGGTGCGGGCAGCGGACCTCCACGCGGGACACGCATAATTCATCATGGGGCGGATGAGCTGCTTATATAGCAGGACTTCGTTCCTGACGGAGAGATCACTCTTCCTATTCAGGAGGAGACCCAGCATACCCATCCTCTGAGCAACCCTCTTCCTGATCTGATCGATGTGAGGCGACCAGGTGAGTCATGTATCTAGGGTCACCTCCAGGTAACGAGTTGTGTCGACTCACTGGATTGGTTCTCCGAAGAGTGTTACTGGTCGGGGCTGGATGAAGTGCCGTCTGGAACGCGCGAAGATTATCGCGGTGCTGTTAAGAGACATTAGTGGCGATTCTTCATTCACTCAACCACCGCTGAAGATCATTGAGTTATGACTCCAGGTAGCCGACAAGCAGCACCGGCTTGCGGGACGTGGCTATGGTGGCCGTGTCGTCCGCGTAGAGGGCCATCTCGATGTGGCGATGGGTGAGGGCATGTCGTTGACATACAGACTGAAGAGGTCATGGGAGATCAATCCATCCAGAGCTACCCCAGTCCGCATGCTTTGACGAGTTGACGTAGCCGTCTGGAAGGACGCTTCGAACGTCCGACCCCTGATATAGGATGAGATTGTATGAACTGTGTAAGATGGGAAGTTTAGGTGCGTTAGCTTGTAGATGAGGCCATCGATCCAGACGGTATCGAAGGCTTTGGCCACGTCGAGGAAAACTGCGCCGGTGAGCCTCTTTTCGCCGAAATCCCGGTTATTCTTTCAACGAGGCGGTCAGCTGCAATGACGTGCTATGCCTGGGTCTAAACCCAAACTGCTCGTCTCTCATCAGTCCGCGTTCGCTTACTACATGTAAGATCCTTGCTAATAGGATCTTTTCAAATAGTTTACCCATCGCGTCCAAGAGACTAATGGGCAGATAGGAAGAGGGCAGTGCTGGATCTTTCCCCGGTTTAAGGATAGAGATCACTCGAGCGTACTTCCGCTCCTGGGGAAAGTGAAGGGCGCGGAGAACCGCATTGAATATTTGGGTCAGGAGGGAAACCGCTCGCTGGGTAAGATACTTCAAGGCCCTGTTCGGGATACCGTTCGGGCCCGGAGCCTTGCCGACCTTGAGACCACTGATGTCTTCGTGAACCTCGTCAGGGTTGGTTAACTTGGGTTCGCTGGCAGGTGTCAAGAAGTAAGACCTCAGCGCCACGTCAACCATCTCAATAACTGCCGGGACCGAAGTATCGCTCACCGGCTGAAATTCAGTCTTCAGACTGTCGGCAAGGGCTTCGGCTTTCTCAGAGTCTGAGAGAGCGATTCCCACCGGGGTGACCAGGAGGAGAGAGATGGAGTATGAACTCTCATCACCCGTTTGGTCATCCTCCACAGCGATTGGTCTTCAGGCTCGAGGGATTCGAATGTCGCGCTCCACTGGTCATTTCTTCACTCTTTGAGCCGGTGGGTCACCGACCTCTGCAGGCGGTTGACCTCGGCTGTCAGAGCGGGGTCCCTGGTGATCTGCCACTGCCTCCGCAGCCGGTTCTTCAGGCTTATCTCATCCTGAATTCCAGCCGGTATCGGAGGCCGTGGGTTGTCACGCGGGCGACGCTTGAGAGTAGACGCTGCCAGAGCCTTCAGAACGGCGCCGGAGAAGTTCTCAACCCACTTGTCGATTGCCATCTCGTTGTGCAATTCCGGATCGAAGGGAATTAGATCTTCCAAGTGGGTTTGGAAATTGACCCAGTCAGTTCGCCTGAAGTCAGGGCGATCCGGTGGGTGGTGAAAGGATGAGCGACACGCAGTGTCAATGAGAACAGGGAGGTGGTCCGAGCTTAGTGCGGAGCACGAAGTCAGATACACCGGGAATGAGAGGTTCTTGGTTATCACGATATCCAAGACATCGGGAGTGGTGGACGGGTTGTATGAGTTGGTGGTTGGGAAGTCCGGTTCAAAGATCAGACAGGAGTTCTCGGCATAATCACGTAGGAGCTTCCCCCACCACTTACATCATAAACTGATTGATTTCTATAACCGAGATGAAAAGTGTTTACTGCGTGGTACGGACTGGGTTTAAATAGAGCAGGCTGCGCGGAGCAGCAACAGTTTAACCCTGGTGGTGGTGTGGTGGTAGTGGTGTTGTGACGATGGTAGAGATGTGATGGCGTGATGGTGGTGGTTGTGTTGTGTTGGTGATGGTGGTGGTTGTTGTTACTGCTGTTGCTGTTTAATACCGTATATACAGGGTGTTTCACGACTTTAGGGCATAACTGCAGGAGGTGATTTCCTAGGCCTTTGTGATCAAAAAAGTTCATATAAACATGTGTCCGATTTTGGACGGTTACGGAGTTATGAC
>Ga0123354_10016974_pt1 | contig 11403 bp, 7 predicted proteins | sample TergutLab28metaG_2_FD_97872 | JGI IMG/M metagenome (GOLD analysis project Ga0123354, IMG submission 97872) | Labiotermes labralis P4 segment gut microbial communities from Petit-Saut dam, French Guiana - Lab288 P4 | ecosystem: Host-associated > Arthropoda: Insects > Digestive system > Gut ... | reverse complement strand
CATAACTCCGTAACCGTCCAAAATCGGACACATGTTTATATGAACTTTTTTGATCACAAAGGCCTAGGAAATCACCTCCTGCAGTTATGCCCTAAAGTCGTGAAACACCCTGTATATGTATGTGTGTGTGTGTGTGTGTGTGTGAGTGTATTGGTGTACTGTTTACACCATATTCAATAGGAATGTGTGATGTAAAACAGGTTTTGTATATAACATAGTGTCACACTGGTACTTAAGGACCAAGAGGTAGTTCATTTGCTTGTAACTAGTTGTGGGCTTTATGATGAGGTATGTTCTCAGAAAGAGCTGAGGTATTTCCTTTTTTTCTACACCACTGAAAACAGCTTTGTAGCCCAACCGATGTTCTGTCAAATCGAGTACCAGGACCTTTTTTTTCCTTGGAGGGAAAAGCAGCTATCAGTATGAAGCTGATGGCTTGTCTCCAACCAGTACTGAGTTTCAGAATGAGCTGAGCTGTAATTCTACTACACCATACATCTTTGTGGCAAGATGTCTTATTAAGCATATGCATTTTACTTGCTTGGGTACCAGCTGCAGACGGCATTGGTATAGAAGGAAAATAAACACTTGGTTAAAGACGGTATATGCTGAACATTGCAGTTGAGTGGGTAGCACTTCTCCTTTATATTCATGAGGTCAGAGGTTCAGATCTTGGTCATAAACCAGCTATCCTGACAGGCCTTTTGTACTGGTCATCTATCCCTCCAAGCAGATGCCACAGTAGCACTCTTGTTAGGCCATGAGTGCTTCCTGGGGTCCCTTCAAGTTCATTATTCCTTGATCACCGTATCTTCTGGTGCTTGATCTACATAAATATGTTTTTTTTTTTTGAAGGGAGCCATCCCGTTGTGTATCATCAATATATAATTAGTACCGTCATACACAACATATATTAGAGCCAGATGCTTAATTACAACTGGGTTATTTTTGGCGACATGTTTCGGCCGTTCAATGGCCATCTTCAGGCCAACTTAGAACAGTGTTGTTAAGGTACAATCAGAAATTGTTATCCAATGGGATCCCATTGTTTACATTAAAACTTGGTGCATTATGGAATTCTTAGTTATAAGTAAAACATTTAAAACTGTATGGTAAAATGATAGATATTCCAAATGTTTTTATGGGGTTATCACAGAGCTCGGTATAGATGGCGGTGTGGATGTGTGTTGTTGCCACAGTAGATGAGTGCTAGCACTTATTACTCCCTTGTATGAGCGCAAAAATTATACATTTACGTGACTGATATCTGTCATTGCTATATTCACCAAGTTAGGCTTCCGATTCTTGTGCCTGTGTTATGGTGTCCGTTATTGATGTGCATTGTCACAGGTTGTTAGGAAGTGGACGCCAACAACGCACATCAATAACGGACCCCATAACATAGGCACAAGAATCAGAAGCCTAACTTGGTGAATATAGCAATGACAGATATCATTTACATAAGTGTATAATTTTTGAGCTCATACAAGGGAGTAATAAGTGCTAGCACTCATCTACTGTGGTAACGACACATGTCCACACTGCCATCTATACCGAGCTCCATGAGGCCCCCAATTCCATAATGTACCAAGTTTTAATGTAAACAATGGGATCCCATTGGATAACAATTTCTGACTGTATCTTAACAACATTTATCTTAGTAATTAACCAACTTGATGCACAAAATTTTTGTTTTACAATAAGTTTTATTTCATGCCTCTACATGTTTCGAGCACATGTGCTCTTCATCATGAGGTCAAAATTGCATTACACAGCCTCTGGTATCATCACACCTGTAGGTGGCCGTCTCGTGCACAGGTCCTCTCTCAACCTGTGCTCCGGACGGCCACCTATAGGTGTGATGATATTAGAGGCTGTGTAATACAATTTTGACCTCCTGATGATGAGCACATGTGCTCGAAATATGTAGAGGCATGAAATAAACTTATTGTGAAACAAAACTTTTGTGCATCAAGTTGGTTAATTATTGAGATAAATATACTGAGATGCACGGTCAGCAAAACCTCAAAACTTAACAAAATTGTTCTAAATTGGCCTGAAGATGGCCGTTTAACGGCCGAAACATGTCACCAAGAATAACCCAGTTGTAATTAAGCGTATGGTTTTAATGTATGTTGTGTATTGATGGTACTAATTATAATATATACTTAAATATGGTTAAAAATATGAAAAAATATATATAAATATTAAAATACGGTTTAAAAAATTATAAGTAAATAAACAGACGAGTTGTTTCAGTGCTGTTATATAGATAAACTGTACCTTGAAATGCGATCCTGTCTTACACCTCCAGATTCTTACATAATTTCTGTTCGTGATTATCTTCCCCATTTTATAACCTCTGTAGTTGTCTTCACATTGCAGTTTGTGACTGTAGTTAATATGTTGTTGACTTCAAGCACGAATATTTCATCATTTTGTGAAAATCACAGCATTTCTCTTGATTCACAGACAAAGAGCAATGTCCTCAGAAACCAGAGCGACCTCCAGAACCGGAATATGCAAATACCCACGTTAAAGTAGAGCAACACAAATCTAGTCATTCCCGGGCCATGTCAGAAGGAAACATTATCGACATCGAAGCACGTAAGACAGGTAATGTGTCTAAATATGCCTTTTAACATTGCTTAGCCTGTAGAAACAAGTTTGATGTAAAATAACACACAAAAATATTGACCGACACTGAGTGACACTGTGATATTATTGCTAGAGTTTTATGTACTATAACATTATACCATGCTAGTTTTTAAGTATATTGGCACCAATATTACTAATGATACTATTTATAACATATCGTTAGCATAAGAATAGTAACCTACTTTTAAATATGTACATAAACAACTAATGATAATTCACTCATAACAGCCCTAGGTCATGGTACCCGCTATTGAAGCAACAAGATCTCTTTCCCCCCACCCAACCCCCAGTACCCTAAAAGAACACCCCACACATCTTGTATAGCTACTCTGTAAGTTAAATCTCAACCTGAAGATGGCCAACATATAGGGCCAAAACATGTAGTTGTATTGCTACTGTACTTCTAGGTGAAATATAGTTGTGTTAGACTGTATGTGTAATACACAAAAATTCTTTGTTATTGAACCAACAAAACGGGGAAGTGGCTTCGGTGGTCTAGCGGTAGCGTGCTGCCTTTAAGTACCCAAGTTCGTGGGTTCAAACCCGGCCGAAACCGTCAGGATTTTTCAGGGCGAAAAAATCCTCAGCAAGCCTTCCTACGGAAGGGAAGTAAAGCCATGGGTCCCATGTCGCAGATTTGCGGCATGTAAAAGATCCCTGAATTGACGTGGAATTCGCAATCTTAGGCAAAATTACTGGTTAATTCTCGCCCACATAGTTCCACCTTTCACTACTAGGATCTCTCGCATCATTGTGGATGTGGGGGTACCTAGCGGCGAACGTGGGAATGTCCAAACAGGCGGGGGGGGGATAGGGTGAGTACAATAAGCCTACTAGGCTGCAGTTCATCTGTGGCATTAGCCATGGGCCCTACTGATGAAGAAGAAGAAGAAGAACACAACAGGGATGGTGCACCTCAAAATTATGCCTTTCAACATTCTTTATAAATTTTTACCCTAACCTCCATGGACTTTGTGTGAGGGACAAGCAAGAGTGTATATTAATGACCATAAATTTGAGGATCAAAATTTACAGAATTCCTTGATGTCGCTTACCTGTAGTGCATTAAACTGTGTATGTAGGAAGCAAAGTAAACTGTGTGATGTGGGACTATGGGGCATTTTTTGTTCACCCACAAGAGGGTGATTGCTGTGGAAACTGATGTTGATTAGCTCTTTGTAGCTGAACAGTGTTACAGGGTGCTGGGTTTGATACCCAAATGATGTAGCCTATGAGTCAGCCAATTATGGCCATTTTTATGTAGCTCTGTTGAGTTTCTTTGGTAAGGATCTGAATGAAAAGGTTAAATCCTGTAATTTAAATCCAGGGTCTTGCAGATTGTGTTGGGAAATTAATTCTGGTGCCAGAGAGTTGGGTGTCTGTTTTAGAGTTAGACATTCCATTGTGTTCTCGTACTATTGGTCAATAAGTAAAAAACCGTTAACATGACATTATTTTGGTAATTTTTATAGCAACATGCTTAGACCCTAATGGGTCATCATCAGGCTGATACCTGATAAAATGCTGAAAAAGATATGAAATTGCATTTGCTAAATTGAGATTCACTTTTTTTACAGTTATGTTTCATATGTACGTTATTCGGAAAGTAAGTACCGTCCGCGCACATCTCTCGAGTATCCTCGAGACTGTCACTTTGCGCATGTGCAGTGACTTCCTCTATCAGTTGAGAAGCCACAGAGGCCATTTCATGAAATTCGTGTTATGTTTATGTTTGTTCCTGTGCATTAAACATGTTTAACCCTTTGACGCCTAATGTCAACTATAGTGCTCGTACCGCACTGCTAACCTCTAAAGTTGCATTTTATATATTTATTCAACAAATTTAGGTACTGAATATTTTAAACATGGAATATACTCTCGGTTTTTTTCTCTTCAAAATGCAGTTTGTTTCATAATTCTAACTTATTTGGTTCCTGTATTATTCACATTTTATATACAGGGTGTGCTAAAATTAAAAAAAATAATTCTGGCGCCAAAAGTTTAAGACAATTGAAGGGGCCACCGACTGTGAGATACGGTCTGTAATTCGTTTTTTGAACGCTGGGAATGTGCTACCAAGTGAGATTCATCACCAGATCCGTCAAGTGTTTGGTGACAATGCGATGAGTGATGGCATGGTTAGGAAATGGGTTCAGATGTTCAATGATAGACGAGAGAACATGCACAATGAGGTGCGAAGTAGGCGTCCATCTTTGGTGAACGATTATTTTGTGTGTAAGGTAAACGAAAGAGTGCATGATGACAGACATTTCACAATTTCTGATCTGTCCCTGCACTTTCCTCAGATTTCAAGGACTCTACACTATGACATTGTCAGTAGTGATTTGAGTTATCGGCGGCCGCATTCTATGAGGAGGGTATACAAAAACTTGTGCCCCGCTATGATAAATGCCTCAATAATGGCAGAGAATATGTGGAAAAATAGTTTGAAGAATGTAGAATCTGATAACAGTAAAATTTTATACGAAACCTTACTTGAATTTTTTTATAGCAAAACGGTACTTAGTTTCTGTATAAGCCTCGTATTTTGCATGTTGCTTCTCTCATGAATTGGAATGTAGGTTAAAATAAATAAGTTTTAATTCTTCATAGAAGCACCATGCACAATATGCAACAGAACATAATTCTAGAAAAGTGAGATCTGATTTTAGCAAGTGTAATTTTGTATCTTTTTAAGTGTTTTATCAAGTATTAGCCTGTTGATGACTCTTTAGGGTCAATACATGTCGTTATAAAAATTAACACAATAAAGTTGTGTTAACGGTTTTTACTTTTCAACTGTTTGGGGTCTGCCGTCCTGCCGAAGGTTAATTACAATACATGCCGAATATTAATTTCAATAGAAGCTTGTCCAAGGCTAAGTACAGAAGATTCATTTTCTATAGAAACCTTCTAGTGGTAATGCTGTAGCCTTCGTTACATACTGTACTGACTGACTGATTTTGTCAGTATAGTGCCTTAAAATAGGCCATGACTGCCCTGCTTTTAATGCTTGCATGATCTTGTACCCATATAATGTAACGCTGTATAACTCTGCAGTTGAAGCAGCATTGCCGAAAAGTTAATGTTTTCATGAGTGTTTTCTTGTTTGAAGTCATGAGACCGCAGCCACCTCATATTTCACCGCAGAGGAGTGGCAATTCACCAGATTCTCCAAAGCACCCCAATCGACCTCTTCGTCCGCAGCCTCGGCCTCCTCCTCCACCAGGCAAATCTAAGGAGGAACACGTGTGGGAGAGTACAGATCTTTGATCACAAGAGATAAGTGTATCCCACCAGTTCAGTAATGTATCATATTTGTGACAGAATCATAACTCTAGTGAAGGAAGAGCATGTGACACATTTAGGACGTTACTCCTCTGCAGCGTAGTGTTTGCTGCTGGAGGCGGAAAGCAACCGCACAGGTATGGTAAATGAAAGTGCCTAGGTATAAACTTTTAGGTACTGTTGTATGAATGTTGTATTCCATACCAAATTATCTATTGAAACCAGGTTGCATCTGTAGGCTAAGAACTATTCTATCCACTTGGTAAAGTCTTTAGAATGCATTAAAAGCACTTGTTACATTGATTTCATGTTCAGTAATAGAGATTGAACATTTGTGATTTAAATAGATCAATATTGATTGGCTGTTGAATATGAAAAATCAGGGAAATAGAAAGAACTCTAGCTGTACAGAGGTTTTGTAATATTACATTGCAGTTAACTCGTCAAAGCTTGTTCCTCTATTTTAATATCTCTAGTGATATAAAGTGGCTTTGGTTGTGTGAAATTTAGATACATATATTATAATTTGGAGTTGGGGTGTTGAGAAAACCCTTTATTTCTGTTCTTATTCTGCAACTCTAACAGAAATATTTCACTATCTTTCTTACTCCCAGTTTGGTGTGTTCACAACAAAAAGGCTTGAGAATGCACCAGTAGCTTTTGCCATCTGTCTTTTTGCATGTAACGAATAACTGCTGAACAAATTCAGTTTGATATTGGAGAGTTATTATTAAAATTTTTCAAATCATTCCAATTTGGTTTACAGTCAGTCACATAGAGACATTCATTTCTCTGTCCATGTTGGGTGTAGCTCACCAAATACAGGAAGGGTATTTTTAGTTGTCAGATAAAATAGTGACCCTGTATTTGCCAGAGTAGAAACAATGTATGGGCCAATAAGGAAAAGTGAAATATGTTTTGTGCCCCATACTCTTTCTTTCCAAATCTTTAAGGTTTTTTTTGATAATAGGGAACAAATGTGCCAGATTCGTTATACTGTGTATATTTCCTAACTTGTTCATATTGTATTTAACTACATAATATAGTCTACTGCCATAAAATCTGTTCTTCACAAAAAAAAAACATAATTTATATCTAAACTTTCCAGCACGAATTAATGTATATGCCTCCATTAAAATGAATAGCCTGGGAATTCTCAATAGCACAAATAATTCTTTTCAATGTGAATGGTGTATACACAATTTTTATATAACAGTGTACAAGAAGGTACATACTATATTTTGTATCATCAGTTAATGTTAGTTAAAAAGCTTTATTAACCAGTATGAAAGGAAGAAGATGATGTTTTGCTGAAAATCTGTATGTTTATATATACAGTTATGTCCATGAAATAAGAATATTATATGTGTAAATGGTTTTTTGATGGTAATTATGTAAATAAAAGTTGAGCAATATGTAGGAGAAACATTTAACGCCATTTATATTGTACGAATGTGTATGAAGGTGAGGAAGAGAAGAAAAGTTGTTTATCTATTTTGTAGATGTAAGCAAGAAGCAAGAAAGAGAAAAATATAATGATGGTGACCGCCTTTTAACTTGACATTTGTGTCTTCTTTCCAGAGAAAACGAGCCATTCTGTGCAGTTCCTGAAATCCCATTTTACTGGCTTCAAAGTATGGCATGTTCTCACCATGTTTCCCTATTCCTTCAGACTCCCACTGTATGTATTTATTTATTTATTTATTTATTTTACTAGAGGCATATTTTTAACCACATATCTTTCGCATTTGTGGTAGTTGTGTGCAGGTGACCTGATTCTGTGTTTTAGGAAGACGCTGTGCGTCTTGTAAAAGCACGCCAAACAGTAGATATTTGCAGGCATTTTGGGTTTGTATTTAGACAGTAAGGTTAAATAGATTATGTTGGTTTGGGCATGTACAGAGAATGGAAGAAAGTAGAATTCCCAAGAGGGTATTGTATATGAATTGGGGAACAACAAGATTGAGAGGTAGACCAAGAAATAGATGGCAAGATGAGGTGAGAGAGGATGCAAGAATAGTTGGTGGTGAAGGGTGGCAGGAGAAAGTATGTAACAGAGAGGAAGCTCCTGAGAACGGCAGGGAATTGCCGCATTATTCACACACCAATGGAATGAATGAATGAATTTAGGCATGATTGTTTGTGGTTTGTCCTTCATACCATCCTTTAGACGTATTTATAGCGTCTAATTTTTTTTTTTTTGTGTGTGTTCAATCTTGTGTACCTTTTTAGACACATTCACTTAGTCATGAAAAGTGCCTATTAGCTTCATCATGTCTCTTCATACATCTGTCTGTTGGCATGTGTCAGTGTGGCTCCTACTGGACGGATTTCCGTGAAAGTTGATACAAGGACTTAATGAAATATGCCATGTCTGCCCAGTCCAAGTTCCACAACACACACAAATAAGATTGAATCACGTGCACGACTTAATGGGTCCAAGAAGTTACATGTGGTAATGCCATTCATCATGCATTGTAGATTCACTGGACACTCCAAATTTCATGAATTTGTAATAATTTTTAATATTCTTGGCCAATATTACTGTTAAGGAAATGCATTCCAGTTGTAACAGAATTTAGATGGATGCACCCAAGACTGGGTGCCGGGCTGCATCCTCCTTCCAAATCAGATGTGAAAAACACATCTTGTAGACATGATTGTATTAAATGTTTTATGTGGTTCATCCGTCAGCTGAAATCAGCCACCGAAATCTCCTGACAACTAAAGGTAAAGATAAATTTCATACTGTAATAACATGATGGCTCAGGCTGGCAGTAGAGGCATAGCTCTGCTCTTGCTTTAACCTTGGCGCTAGATGTGGGTGCGTGGTTAATTTCACACCCAGGCAGCTTTACCCCCGTGAGGCTGGGTGGATCCTGGCGGTGGTCTGGACTGATGTGCTAAAATTTCAGCCGACCGGGATTCAATCCCTGGACTGCCCAGCCCATAGTGAGTTGGTATACTGACTACACTATCCCGGCCCACAGGCTGATGATTAGTATATTAGAATTTTGAAAAATAAAATAAACTTGGGATGTCTTAGATGAAATTAAGCCCCCCCCAACCGCCCCCCCCCCCAAAAAAAAGATTAGACGTTGAACAAATAGTTATATTGGTGTGTACTGTATAAATGCAATTGCCAACATTGTTATGTTACACTTATACTTAAGCATGAATTTTATAACATCATTTTTAAAATAAAATGGAAATTATGTGTACCCTCAGGGTCAGCCCCCCTCCCCTTCGCCGTGTTGCTGAAACCGAGCCAAACGGGTGACATGCGTGAGTCATCTGTAGCCGAACCGGTCAATATCCATCACGATTTGCTGTTCCACGCCCTTTGTCAGATTGTACAGTGTTCCTGCCAGAAGCAAATTCAAAATGAAGGCATGTTTATTCTGAGGTCACAAGTAACATTTGACGATGTTCTGTTCCTACACACGATATTGTTTGTTAAACGACAAGTAATTAACATTTTGTGTCACTGGCATAATGTGGTATATTTCAAGAAATGTGTGGAAGATGCACACACAACCTACAGTCACTTTAGTTTCATTGCCGCAGTGCTGTTAGCTTTGACTAATTCGTGTACTGAACTGAGTTAATGGGGAAAATTCTATTTTTAGCATTGGGCCTACTGCTATGTATGTGACTATTCATTACAAGACTTTTATTTTGGATTGAAATGCTTCACAGGAACAAAAGGGGTAATTGATATCCAAATACAGTATTTTGAAACTCACTTTTCAAGTAAATTGACGTGAATTGTAGTCAAGGGCGTACCCAAGGGGAGGCTGCCTTGCTGTAGCCCTGAATCCAAACCTGCCCAAATCCGAAATTTAAGAAACACTTTTTGTAGGTATGATGATACCAGAAGTTTTACATGTTTTACCCTTCGGACAAAATCTACCACTGAAATTGGCCAATGACTAGAACATTACAATTTTGAAAAATAAATTAATAAAAAAAAAATTGGACACTGTGATTGAGTCACAGAAAACGTAGTTATGTTTATCTCAGTAATTATCAAACGATGCACAAAATTTTTGTTTTACAATAAGTTTATTTCATGCCTCTACATGTTTCGAGCACATGTGCTCATCATCAGGAGGTCTAAAATTGCATTACACAGCCTCTGGTATCATCACACTGAAACAAGTGAGTGATCTAAAATTACTAAAATATAATTCTATAAATATGAGCAAATAGTAGTAAAATTTATGTGTGAATTTTTCTGGTGTGATTACTGTGTATTACGTACTATAAACATGTTATGTCATGTAGAGGTTATGTTTATCCAGTTATTAAACTTATTCGAAAGGTACTATGTCTATTTACATTTATGTTTGCTTAGTCTATCTAGTCACAAAATCATATAAATTGCTGATTAGTTGTTGTATCTATAAGGTTATGTTTGTCCAGTTGTTAGAATTGTTAAAAATACGATATCTGTTTACATTACTTATCTAAAAAAGTTGAGTTTATCTAGTTATTAAGATTGTATGGTGTCTATTTACTTTGCATTAATTGTTGAATCTGCAGAAAATGCATGCATTCCAACCTGTCCTCTCTCAACTGGTGCACGAGACAGCCACCTATAGGGTAAGCACATTTTAACAACAGTCAAGTTGCATTTTCTGTAGATTCTTAATTAACCTTTTGACGCCTAATGTCAACTATTGTGGTCGTACCGCACCGCTAACCTCTAAAGTTGCATTTTATATATTTATTCAACAAATATAGGTACTGAATATTTTAAACACGGTATATACTCTCCATTATTTTGCTCTTCAAAATGCGGTTTGTTTCATAATTCTAATGTATTTGGTTCCTGTATTATTCACATTTTATATACAGGGTGTGCTAAAATTTAAAAAATAATTCCGGCGCCAAAAGGTTAATGTAAAGTAAATAGACACCGCAAATCTTAATAACTAGATAAACACAACTTTTTTTATAGGTATGTAAATAGACATCGTATTTTTAACAATTCTAACACCCAGACAAACATAACGTTATAGATACAACAACTAATCAGCAATTTATACAATTTTATGACTAGATAGACTAAACAAACATAAATGTAAATAGACATTGTACCTTTCTAATAAGTTTAATAACTGGATAAACATAACCTCTAATAACATAGCATGCATAACGTCTACATGACACAGCATGTTTATAGTAAGTAATACACAGTAATCACACCCGAAAAATTCACACATAAATTTTACTACTATTTGCTCATATTTATAGAATTGTATTTTAGTAATTTTAGATCACTCACTTGTTTCAGTGTGATGATACCAGAGGCTGTGTAATGCAATTTTAGACCTCCTGATGATGAGCACATGTGCTCGAAACATGTAGAGACATGAAATAAAACTTATTGTGAAACAAATTTTGTGCATCAAGTTGGTTAAATACTGAGATAAATATACTGAGATGCACGGT
>Ga0123354_10016973_pt1 | contig 11404 bp, 5 predicted proteins | sample TergutLab28metaG_2_FD_97872 | JGI IMG/M metagenome (GOLD analysis project Ga0123354, IMG submission 97872) | Labiotermes labralis P4 segment gut microbial communities from Petit-Saut dam, French Guiana - Lab288 P4 | ecosystem: Host-associated > Arthropoda: Insects > Digestive system > Gut ... | reverse complement strand
TTTATTTTAGGGGAAAAAAAAGGGATAATTTTTTTATAAAAAAAAATTATAAAATTGTTGGGGGGTTTAAAAAATTGGGGGGGGGGGGGGGGAATCCTTACAGATATAAAGAGGAGGAAGTTGCAGCACACACACTGTACTACATAAATTAATTTACTGGTAGTTTAATTATGCCATACGGTGGTGTACATAACTGTGTCATTTTTGTTTCAGTTGATGCAAGCCAGGCTGGTGAAGGCAATCTAGAAATTACTATTAGTGCTCGAGGGCATAATATACCTACACAAGTACATCCACAGGGAAATGCCCGATTTGCTGTTAGTTTTATTCCTATTGAACCTACTGATCATGTTATTAGCATAAACTTCAACAAAGAGAGTGTGCCAGGTAAGGAAGAATTCATAAAGAAGCAGGACAGACTAAAACATTTTTAGATTGAAGATTATTCTCATGAAAATTAGTGAAAATGTAGGAAATAGTGTTTTTTATCTGTTTGGACATTCAGTGAAGAAGAGAGATCTTTGAACAGCTGGAAGTTACTTAGCTGTTCAGTAAATATCCTGTTCTGGGAATCCAAAGCTTATTACTGTTTTCTCAAACACCTGCCAAATGAATCAATTCTGCAGCCTTATGCGTCCTTTTTTAAGGCCTATTTTCATATTAGAAGACAGAAGTAGATTTTGCTACCCTGAGATTGTAGGCAGCAGGTTGCTCCAGAACATCAGTAAATTTGTATCATGTAACATAATTTCGCAGCCCAGAAAACAGTATCCTTAACAGTCACTGTTGTAAAAACCCCAAATTTTTGGAACTGCTGTGAGTTGACATAGACACCTGACTGGAGGCTGTATGAGTGCAGAAATGTAATGGGGAAGTGAGAGGTAACATGTTCCAGTTCTTCAACCAAAGAAAAGTTTAAAACGCTGACTGTAGGTGAGTTTAGTTTAAAATATTTCAGTAGCATATACAATCTGTGAATGCAGGTTCTCCATTTGTGGCTCATGTCCAAGGGGATTCGCCACATCAAATCCTAGTGAGTGGACCATCATTGTCATCAGCAGCAGTTGGCAAAACATCCTTTTTCACTGTCAGTAATGTGGCAGGAAGTGTTGAAGACATAGAAGTCAATGTAGAGGGTAAGTTATGTCTTTTATTTTTGCTGAACTGGGATTGCATCTTTCCCACTAGATACACATATGCATTTACTCTCTCTTATTGACTTTGGCTTTTCAAGCCATACATTTGGGTATGTGTGTTATCTTTGTTTTACTTTCAAAACCTTTTGAACACTGGATTTAACCAAATGTTGTTTTGACGTACTTGTATAATAACGCCTACAGTGAAGTTTGGACAGTGTCATTTTTAAAATTATTTTATGCAAGATTTCAAATATGGAGGCTATAATGTGAACAGCTGTATTATGTGTTATTTTATGTTTTAGTCACAGCTGTACTTTGAAGTATCAATGAAATAGATAGTGAGGTAATGAATTACTCGACTTTACAACATGTTTTGCTGTCCTGCTGTTGTTGTCTTTTTAAATTTATGGTAATTAATAGTTGTCATTTTATTTGAAAGGTTCATAATATGGTACATACTTAGGGAAATACAAGGAACATATAACTGTGTCTTTGTAGAGTGGCATGAGATTACGATCATTTGGTTTTGCGAAAAGTAGATTTATGTATGTGGTAAATGGATGTCAATTTTATGGAGATGCAAAGTCACAGTTAATATTTTGGAAAAATCTTAGAATTTGGAGGACATTTGGAATATAGTTGAGTTTCAGTATTAAAAATTAGTCTTCATATGGCAGTTTTCATTCTGCACACATATTTCTTCATGGTCTGCATTATTGCTGTTATAATTGTTGTAAATTCTGACCCTGGATTATGGCTTTGGAGAAACTACAGGACTTCTAAGGAACTTTAAAATTGCACACCCTTGTTATGAGTCTTTAGTGCCCATGAAAATGCACACTTTAGGTAAACCAACCGTCCCCAATAGTCCACGTATGAAATGCGTTTAATATGACTTATGGAATAGAAGAAGAGACATGAAGCATTATTATAAGTAATATTTTTACTTTATCTTGGAGCTTTAGATTAAGGACATTTTTGTTTGTTATATCTGGCCTGTTCTATAATTAGAAACATTTACTGTTGTAGAAACTCACCATCTTAGGTGTATTGAGGCGTGTTTGTAAAATTGTGAAACGGGACTGTTAGTTTCATCTTGTTTGTCTGTCTTTCTGTCCGTCCATCCATCGTCTGTGTGGAACAACTCGGCTCCCAATACATGGAGGTTCATGAAACTTGATATTTGAGATTTTTTGAAAATCTCTTAAGAAAAGTCATGTTTCATTAAAATTTGACAAAAGTAACGCACATTCTACATGAAGACCTATGTACATTTATGACATTATCTCACTCAGTTCTCCTTATAATAAGAAATAGTTTAGTTAAAAGTTGTAGAGAGAAGCAAAACATACATTTTTTATTCAATAACTCTTTTTTGCACAAATTGAACCATTTATATGATGATGTGAAAAATATGGTAGAGCAAGACAGGCCACAGATGACAATATAATACAGCGCATGCGCTTTGCATGCTGGGTGACTAAGGCTACAGACAAATGCACAGAATATGTAATGCTTATTGGTTTTCCACAGCACCATTGGTTATGCGAATGCACTTCAGAGTTACGTTCATACATACATTTCTTCTCTTGTTTTTATATCAGTTTTCCACTTATATCTTCATACAGTGCTAGTTTATGTGTATTAATTTTTCAATTGTACCTTTTTTCTTACAGTCTCTGCCGACTAAATTATGTGATGTTCTTATGTAAATATAAATTATGTAATACTGTCTTGCTATAAGAATAAGTGTACAAATATTACTTTGCAAGATAGAAATTTGACACTTTACTGCTTATTGACCGGTTATTACATATCTGTTGTCAGTTATCCCATATCAAAGAATGGCTTTTTGTTCCTTACTGAGTGACTAACAAAAAATGTCTAAGGGTAAAGTTTAAGGTCTTCATATTGTGGTTATGAGAGACATGAATGTGAAGTCTGGTAGGTAGGTACAGTACTAACATTTTAGGCACATGCTGCTTACATCTGCATGGTCCCTGAAAACATTGTTTCCTGTCTACCAAACTACAATATGATTACCCAGCAGACCATAAGTAGAGGAGAGTGATTCTATGCAGGGCTCTCTCAGTCTTAGTTACGTCTTTAGTAACGTGAACATAATACAGTGACTCCTTTATATGTTCTGTAACATGTGTTCATGTTTGTGGTGTTCCCAATGTCCATTCTGCAGTATGTACACCATTGCATTAGTATGTTCTTTGCATAGTGCAATTCCTCTAAAATTGTACCACGAAATATTTAAATTGTTGTAAGTACTGAATTTTTAGCAGCAAAGAATAAATAAGAGAAGGTATACCTCCACTCCCCCATATGCCTTCATGGTGGATGTATGGATACCTTTTTACTTTTCATGGTCATGGTTATAAACATTGACTCAGTTGTGCTGTTTTCCAATGTATTAAACTGTGAAGACTTTTGCAGTACTCCTCTACAAACAGTGAATTTTGAACATACTGGAAAACTGAGAAATGTGTCACATATTTTGAATTGTTTGTGGGGCTTTGATTAGTGTAAATTATACAAGCAGTAACTTGTTCCTGAACTTTTATACCATGTCTGTGTAAACAATATTGCCAGTTATTTATATACACATTAGTTTTTGTAACTTTTGTGGTTTTTGTTAGTTTTATTAAATCTGTTTATTTTTAGCTCAACAACCAATTTGTGGTAGTTATAAAATGATAAATTTGTAATTAATGAATTCTGCAGACATCATATCATTGTGTATATGTTTTTACAATACAGAGTTCAGCCATCATTTGCCATTATTTTTCCTTTTGTCTCAGACTGAAAAGTGAAAAAAGAAATGAATACTGCTGTTTCTCTTCTGCATTCTGTCTTGCATCTATCTCTTATAAAGAGCACATGCATGACTGATGAGTAGTGACATCAGTGTTAATGTTTTAATTTTATCATGTGATTTTACATTGAGATAAATGTCTTCTTCAGTGGAAATTCTTTTATTAAATTATTTTAATTTTATTGCACAGTGCATATACTTCATTTGAAATATGTCATACCTTGAAAGCTTAAATGTTAATATTAAAATGTGTAGTTGTTTGGACCCACTAAATATACAACTGTACATTCCACGCCAGTGCACATGATTGATATTACAAGAGCTCAAGATTGTAATAAACCAGTTTAATTGTCCCATTTTAAGTTGTAGTAGGAAAAGGTTATATTTTAGCTTTAATGTGCAGTTATTAAAGAATAATTCAAGGTATGCAATATTTTAAATTTCTTTAGCCTAAGAAGGTTTATGTTCTCTTGTTGCAGGTTCGACTCCTTACAGACTTAGACATTACTGAAAATACTGACTTTATTGATGTTATGTTTACACTTTACATGTACAGAAACTTCTAGACAGACTGACAGAAAGTTTTCTGTACTTGTATACATGAAACAGGACAGTGTGAAAGCAAGCTGATGTACGGAATAATTTTGTTGTAGGAATAACCATTTAACAGTTTTACTAAACTGTACTAGTCTTAATGGAGAGACAAGGAATTATTTTTAGAAGCTTGGTTTTGGTTGCTTATTAACATCTAACATGCAGAGCATTCCAGACTTTCTGTAATTTTGGACTGGTTTTGGTAAATAGAGTTATGTTGGTGTAATATATTATGTAATTACCTGGAATGCTCAATGCTTACTTGCAATAACAGAGTATGTTGAATTCTTCAGAGCCCCAACCAATAAAGTTATTCTAACTGAAAGGCTGGGAAGTATGAAGTACTTTTTGACAGGACTCTGAATAGACAGACAGAGTTGTGTAGAACATAAATTAACAATGATGACAGTAAATATGACAAAACTATTTACGTGACATTTGGTTTGGGTGATGGAGCTATTGCAAACCACTTCCAACAGGCTTCAAATTTCATGCTTCTGCCAACCTTAAGTGTTCCCTTTGGTGTAAGTTTTCTATTTTCTATGCTTTATTTTCTTCATATGGGTATCAAAAGTGCACTATTCTCTGTCTTTTTCTTTTTAATTTTGTCAACTGTAGATATAATTTAACTGCTGTATTTAGAGTCATTTCATCCTATTATTCAGTGATGCTTTAATAATCTTTCTGTATCATGTGTTAACATGATTATGTTATGTAATTTGTCTGAGAACAGTGCATAAGGTTTTAGCAGTAACTTACATCTTTGTGAGTTCATACCCTTAACAATATTATAAATTCTTTATACTGACCTCTACTCATCATCAGTGTTCATATGTTGACTTTGTTTCTTAACTATCAAGCGTTTGCCTTCTGCTTTCTTTATCCACATGGACACTTTAAAATAAATTGTAAGCTTTGTTTGTTCTACTATTCATGCTGAATTGACCGGGATGGAATGATGGTGATCACACATTGTGGTTTCTGTTTACAGCCTTCATTTTATGTGCTTATTAATATTTAATTCTATTTATCGTATTTCTTAATACTGTTTCATAAAACAGCACATTCCTTAGTTATTTTGTAGTTATATATTTATGGAGGTGCTTTTAAATTGGAGATTTGTAAAAACTGGAAGTAGCTAAAAGGGCAGTTCTGATCAGTGATAAAAATTATTTCTGAAAGATGGACATACTCATAGCATCATGTGTATATCATTTCTGCTACTCTTCACTTCATTATTAACTACTGTTACAAGCTTTCCTGTTGACACTGTAGTTGGAGCTAGTGACAGCAGGATTAAATAAGCCGTAAATACATACAAGCATTGTTGGCTACAAAAAGTCTTTTGATGTATAAAATAAGTATTGTGAATAATTATCAGTTTATACATCAGACAAATTTATGTCAGCTACTTCATAATAGGACCAAATATTATGGCTCCAAAATGTGCTCCATGTTTAATGCAACTTGTAGTTTTGGATCACAGGAAGACAGCATTACAAAGAGTCATATTATTTGTCAAGGCACTATTTTATTGATTTAATTTAGTGCAAGGTAGTAAAGTAACAGGTGAACATAATGTTATATTGTATTAGTGACATTACCATTGAAGTTTGTGAATGTAAACCAAATTTTAGTACATTGCTTTGAAAATGTTTTTGTACTTTGTAGTAATGAGTCTTCCACAATCCTTGTTGGCCGTTTGATCAAGTTACATGTCTACTTAAAAAAGTAAATTCATATTTCTGGTGGGAGGACCCATGTGTTGTAATGTCAGTACTTCATTGATGTAGTAGATTACAACCACAAAACTTACAGTTATTTATTATACTCTATAAGAAAATAACGTGTATCTGATATTAATTTGAGTGTGGTTTAAAGAATTTGAATTACAACAAATTGTTTTGGCAAGGGCAAGCCCTAGGAAGGCATAGAATTTATGGTATAGAAAATCTGTTGGGTAATATTAATGAGTAAGATCTTTTAAGTGCCCATTTTCTAGATGATGTGACATCATGATGATATGAATGTGTCCTGTTGATGTTGAAGGCACATTTCTTTAGAACTGGATCCTAGAATTTGTGAAGATAAAACAATTTTGATTCAGCTTCATGAAGACCCCTCTAAATTACCATCAGCATAGTAATAGGTTGAGAAGGGATTTTGTAGATTATTGTGCTTGTATGTAGTGAAATGAAAATCTTTAAATCACATATACCTAACATTTTCTTGAAATATTTTCAGTCACATCTACTTTACAGAAAATGTTTCTTAAATCATTGTATTTATTTATTGTTTTTGCTGCCTAAAGGAAATTAAAATCAATCAAACTTTCATTGTTAAGTTTCTGAACTATATTATGTACAAGCATAGCTCTAAGGAATGGATTTTCAAATTTTTAAGGAGCTTAGCATGTTTGTTTGATTTACTGACTAATACATTTTGAGAAGTTTGTATTCAAAGGTAACTAATTAAGATTAAGTTGGCTGAAGATAAATAAATATTAATTCATGTATCACTGTCAGCAGGCAGTCAATTTAAGTTACCTATGTAGCCAGTTTTAGTACATTAAGCCTAGCATGAGGTGTTTGATTGTACTGCATTCTGCTGTTAGTTGTGAAAAACAAGTGTCTATCCTCTCTTTATTTTTGGAAACAGACTTCTCATAGCAAGTACTTAATGGTGTTGACAAAGAGCAGTGTACATGCTAGTGCTAACTTATGCTAAAGAATTATAGATATCTTTTATGTATTTTTTTCTATGCCTTATTGCAGCATGCTGCATAAAATGATTTGGCATTTTTCTCTCATTTGAACTGGAAATTGAAAATGTTGTGATGAGATGACAACATGAATCACTTTTTAACACTGCAAGATTTCCAATGGTGTTATGCATTTGTAAGAAGAAGCTGTGAATGAGAGACTGTTGAACTTAAGAGCCTATATAAAAGAAACTGCAGCTAAATTATTATTTTTTATGCGTTCCTTGCTCAAAGTACATAAAATGAACAACTGATGGAAATGTCATGTTTGACTCCCACCTGTCCTTCATTTTGTCATTCAAAAGATGTTTTACAAAATTTTTTGTTGGAAGTGTCCACCAAAGAGTGGTTCTTTACATGAAACTCATGGAGAACTTTGTTTCCCAGAAGCAGCTCATTGTGCAATTTGAGTATGGCACATAAAATATTCGTTGAAGATTTTAAAATCTCGTTGTAGGCAGTGAATATTTAACAAAATTTACTGTGTGTTGTGTGAATAACTTTGTAGCAATAGATGGTGTCTGCAGCCTAACATAACAGACTTGTCTTAATGACAGAGTTGTATTTGATTTTCAATCAGTTATTTGAAAAGAAAGTTCATGACATGGTGTGATAAATTAGTAGAAGGAAATAAGCAGTAACTGATGCTAATAATTGAAGTAAACTTTACTGCCAGTTAAGATGAATTAGTATATGCTCACGTAGATTTTTAATTGAACATTTAAATATTAGATTATATAACTATAGATAAGATACTTCAAATGTATTGTAAATGAAGGATATTTATAAAGTATAAGAGTTTAACCTAATTCAGGGAAGTACCCTTGATGTAGTTTTTCTCAACAAGACTATATGTTTAATAATATGAAGAAGAAAGAGATTTTAATTGTTCTTCTAAGAGATTTGTATGAACAATAAACACTGAGACCAATGAAGTATGTAAATTGCAAGGAGCGCATTTAAAAATAGAGGGTTCCATTGTTGTAGTTTACTTTTCAACCCTTGTTTTAAATTGAGGGCATGGGAAAAGAATTCATGAAAGTAACCTATAGAAAATGTTACCTCACATATGCCACTAACAAACAAGTTGATGTTATGATGAGACTCACAGGAGATATTCATAAAGTAACCAAAAATAGAAAGACACTGCAGCTACCACTGTAAAATGACCACTCCAGCAGCAACTACTGCCACTGTTACCCTGTGTTACGATTGACACTCACAGGCCCAAATGGACAGTCAGTTCCTGCCCAAGTTAAAGATACGGGCTCGCAGACATTCCAAGTAGAGTTTTCACCTCGGGTTGCTGGCGAACACCGCATCGCAGTGGCTTACCGCAAGGTTGCCATAGCTGGGTCACCCTTCTCCTGTAAGGTGTATGATGTGAAAGCAATCAAAGTCAAGAATGTTACTGAAGGCATTGTGGCCAAACCAGTTACATTCCTTGGTAAGCATAAATGAATCATTTGGTAGGCAGTTTATAACATCTTTAAAGCATTACAGTTTCTTTGTAACCATAGACGAGCATTTAATGTTTTACTATTTTCTTAAACAACAAATGACATATAGATGTGTGTAATTGTTGTCATTTGAAGTTTTACCCAGGTTACACATCCCTTATGAAATTAAATCATCTTAAAGCATCTAGGTGTACTGGAATTGCATAATATAAAGCAGTTTTGTATCTGGTATCTGGGAAGTTTAATTAACATGCAGTTTAAATATAAATATTACTGAGGCTGGTTGATATTTTAAGTTCATGCACTCAAAAAATTCGTTTTTAAATTATGACTCAGGAACAAGTACTTTACACACATGCACTTGTGTACGTGATATTTACTTGAATTTTATTATTTAGAAAACTCAGTTTTGAATAGAAATATTGCTGTTTTTGTTATTAGTAATTTTGTCTATATTAGAGTTATTTCCAACAGTTGAAACCAGTCAGGCAGGCCCAGGTAATCTAGAAGTGACAGTCAATGGTGGGCGAGTGCCTACATCAGCCCAGGCTCAAGGCCCACACACATATGCAATCTCATTCACCCCAAGGGAAGCCATTGCACATACTGTGGATTTGCGCTTCAATGGTGAAGATGTTCCAGGTAAAGTATGGTATACCTGTTGGCTGTGCACACACTCCCAAGCTTGCATACCTGTTGGCATTGCACCCATTCTCAGGCTTGTAGACCTGTCGGCAGTGCACACACTCATAAGCTTATGTAGAGGGTCCAGCAGAAATAGTGAACTGATTATAAATATGAGTAACATATTACTGCAAGTAATTAACCCTTTAAACGCCGACTTAAATCCCATCTGCCACTTTCTGGAATTATTAGGAGCTCACCATATTCTCTATTGGCAGGATAAAGGTTAATGACAATTTTAGCATGTTACAATTTACTATTGTGATTAAATTATTTTTACATTGTTGCACTTTTCATGTACAATGTCTTTTAGTTGGCCACCACCCTACTGAATGCACAGGTGCACATGAGATAAGAAGTTGTTCATTTCTGAAAAGTTTATTTTGAAATGTTGATGATTTCATCTTGTATTGCTTGTTTGAGTGTATTTAAGTCTACAGGGCATCTACTGTACACTTTACTTTTCAAACACTCCCACAGATAAAAGTCAGGTGCTGTTAGGTCCAGTAAATGAGGGGCCATAGCACATAACTGAATGAGAAAGGACCCGCTGTGGAAACAAACAGCAAAGCACAGCCATGCTAATCAGTGCTATGTGGGGCATAGCACCATCTTGTTGAAACTACAAGTTATGGTTTGATGGAAGCTTTGTGGCTAGAAATTTGTTGATAATCTCTGTGTAATGTTTCAATGTGACTGATGGCTTATCCATCTTCATCCTCATAGAAGAATGGCATTGTTCTCAGGTGTGCGAACTGAGGATGATCAACCAGGTAGCTTACTCCACATGACAGAGCCTTCTACACACAACTGCCTTACCCATCAACAGAAGGCATTTGAAGCTGGGGCTTCCTGTCAATTCATTTTACAGCAAAATCTGTGCCGAGTCTCTATAATTGATCCTGTCTGAATAAACGGTTACACACACACACACACACACACACACACGCACACGCACACGCACGCACGCACGCACTTTTTTCTCGAAGTCCCTGTACTTCTTAGCAGTGCACTACACACTATCAAGCTTGTACTTATTAAAATATCAGCCTTCTGTGTGTTATAATTTTCTGCTTTTACAAAGCCAATTTAAAATGTCCTAAAATCATAGATTACAGAATGTATTTTTTATGACACAAGGTGGAATTTTTTTACCAACACAGTATTAAGGAAATGAGTACTTGTATCAGTGCTTGAATCAAGCACGTTTATTAAGGTTACAATCTTTTGGAATGTGATGGTATGTTGTCTGTTACCTATCTATAAAATTACACAGTGTAAAATTGCAGGAGAGGTGATATTAACCCTTATCCTGCTAATGTGGAGAATATGGTGAGCTCCTAATAATGCCAGCGAATGGCAAATGGGATTTAACTCGGTGTTTAAAGGGTTAATATTCAGTGTTTTTGAGAATCTCATGTCTAGGGTCTGTTCATGTTGCTGTAACAGATTATATACTCATTCTACGTATGACTTATAAGCATTACTTCAAATGCCTGTTTTTAATTACCTACAGTAAATATTCACGCATTATTAAATTGTCTGATATATATATATATATATTTATTTATATATATATTTTCCATTTCAGAAAAGCTTTGGGCAGATTCTGAATAGTGTATATGTATAGACACTAATTATTTACAGTTTTTGCTAACATAAAGCCCATCTCTGAATTTGTATACCATTGGACAGGAAAATATAATTAGGAGGGAAAATGTATGAATGTTGTTTATTGTCTGTCTTACACAACAATGTGATATACAATTAATGTAGCTACATGTTTCAACCCCTTGGGGTCATCCTCAGGCTTATAAAATTTGAAACATACAAGGTACTTCTGAAGTAGTTACCTATGGGATCCCGTGGTATTACAGTAAGTTAGTTCTAAAATATATGTTAAAAATGGTTAAAATACAGGTGAAGAACATATAATCGTGGT
>Ga0123354_10016971_pt1 | contig 11404 bp, 14 predicted proteins | sample TergutLab28metaG_2_FD_97872 | JGI IMG/M metagenome (GOLD analysis project Ga0123354, IMG submission 97872) | Labiotermes labralis P4 segment gut microbial communities from Petit-Saut dam, French Guiana - Lab288 P4 | ecosystem: Host-associated > Arthropoda: Insects > Digestive system > Gut ... | reverse complement strand
CTTTTGTATCTCTCCGAGCGAGAACAGCTTTGGAACGACCTCGTCGACCAGTGCGGGCTGCGTTTTCTTAAGGTTGTCAATAAGCGTCTGGACCTGCTGCCGGTTGAGCAGCTCGTGGCCGTAACGTTTGATGATTTCCGTCAGGTGCGTGGCTATGACGGACGGCGGATCGACTGTGGAATACCCCAGTATCTCCGCTTCCTCGCGATCGCTTTTCGGTATCCAAAGCGCCGGGAGGCCAAAAGTCGGCTCCACCGTCGGTATCCCATATATTTCTTCCTCGACCTCGCCTGAACTGAGCGCCAGCAGATGATCCGCCATGACCTCGCCTCTGGCTATCTCGACGCCTTTTATCTTTATCGAATACACGTTCGTGCCAAGCTGGATATTGTCGCGCAGGCGTATCGCCGGAACAATTACGCCTAGGTCAAGCGCGCATTGGCGCCTTATCATAACGACCCTGTCGAGCAAATCGCCGCCTTGCGATACATCGACCATAGGCACGATTCCATAGCCGAATTCAAGTTCTATCGGGTCTACCTGCAGCAGCGCCGTGACGCTCTCGGGCTTGCGTTTCTCCTCAGCCGTAACTTCCTCCACTTCATGTTCATCCACGGTGGCGGCTTTTCGCTGCCTGTTATTGATGACGTATCCGATCAACATCAGTATCGCCGCGACGATCCACATCGGGACCGTCGGGAGTCCCGGTATCAAGCTGATGATAACGATCAGTATTCCTCCCATGATCAGCGCGTGCGGTTGCGCAAGCAGTTGCGTCGCCATTTCGCTGCCGAACGTCGCCTCCCTGCCGGAGCGAGTGACGATTATGCCCGACGCAGTGGACACCAGCAGCGCCGGAATCTGTGTGACAAGCCCGTCGCCTATCGTGGCGAGGGCGAAAATGTTGGCGATTTCGCCGATTGGGAGATTCATAGTCAAAACGCCGATGATCAGCCCGCCGATAATGTTGATGAAAGTGACGACCAGCCCCGCGATGGCGTCGCCTTTGATGAATTTGCTGGCGCCGTCCATAGCGCCGTGGAAGTCCGCCTCCTGCTGAATTTTTTCACGTCTTGCGCGCGCCGTGTCCTCGTCGATGAAACCGCTGTTCAAATCGGCGTCGATCGCCATCTGCTTGCCGGGCATCGCGTCGAGCGTGAACCTTGCGGAAACTTCGGCGACGCGCTCCGCGCCTTTGGTAATGACCATAAATTGGACGATCAGGATAACAAGGAAAGATATTACTCCTACCGCCAGATTGCCTCCGATGACCACATGCCCGAACGCTTGGATTATCTTGCCCGCCTGCCCTTGATTGCCCAATATCAGCCTCAATGACGCCAGATTCAGCGCCAGCCTGAACAGCGTGATAAAGAGAAGTATCGTCGGGAAAACGGAGAAATCCACCGGGTCTTTCACATACAGCGAAAAGAGCAGGATTATAACACAGACCGAAATGTTGATTATCAGCAGGAAGTCCATAACAGTCGGCGGGAGCGGAAATATTATCACAAACAGCACTGCCAGTATCAGCACCGCGAGCGATATGTCTGATCTTTTCATGGTCGTATTTTGCCTTTCTGCTTGTACACAAACACAAGGATGTCGGCAACAGCCTGGTAAAAATCAGCGGGGATCTCGTCGTCGATCTCACACATCGCGTAAAGGGACTGTGCGAGCGGTTGGTTCTCGACGATCTCCACGTTATACTCCAGCGCCACTTCCTTGATCTTTCTGGCAATATAATCCTGTCCCTTGGCGATTACGACAGGCGCGCTGCTGAGGTTCTCGTCGTATTTCAGCGCGACTGCGTAGTGTGTTGGGTTTGTGATCACAACGTCAGCCTCGGGAACTCTGCTCATCATGCGCATAGCGCTCATCTGGCGCTGTTTCTGCTTGATTTTGCCTTTTATTTGCGGGTCGCCTTCCATCATTTTGTATTCGTCTTTGACCTCCTGTTTGGTCATGCGAAGATCTTTTTCATATTTCCACCATTGATAGAGGTAATCGGCAAGCGCGATGAATATCATAACGGCGCACATCTTCAGGGCAATCATGAACGATGTCCTCATTACCTGAATAAATGTGTTTTTGATATCGAGCCCGACGTAATTAGGGAACTCGTCCATAAGTCTTCGGAAATCCGAATAGGCTATGTATCCGCAAAGCGCGATTTTTAGCAGCGACTTTGCGAGGTCAACGATCGTCCGGGTCGAGAACATACGTTTGAAGCCGGCCATCGGGCTGATCCGGTTGAGTTTCATCCCCATGGTCTTCGTCGTAAATAAAAAGCCTACCTGCACAAGATTTATCGCCAACCCCGCGAGCATGGCCGCGCCGAGTATGGGGAACAAGACGGAGACGGCGCTCATCATCATGCGTGGAAAGAGCCTCATTATTTCGCTTGTCGATAAATTATCGCTGATTGGGACGATCGCCTGCGTCCCAAGATAAGTCTTGAATATTTCAACCAGCCTTTCAACAAACCACGGCCAAATGAAATATAACAGCGCGAACATGACCAACGAACAAAAAGTGGTATTGACCTCAACGCTGCGCCTGACTTGCCCCTTTTCCCTTGCGTCTTTTCGCTTTTTTGGGGTCGCTCTTTCGGTTTTATCCCCGCTCATAGCTAATTCGCCCCCACAAACAAGGCAAACATATTCTCGACGCCGTTGAACATTTCAGTGAAAATCCTGTTGCTGAATCCCGCGAATATCGGAAGCGTAGCTGCGAAAACTATAAGGCCCACAATCATCTTGAGCGGTATACCGACTACAAACATATGAATCTGCGGCACAAGGCGCATTAGAACTCCCAGGATTATCTCCATCGTCAATCCGCACGCCAGGACCGGCATCGCCATCATAACGCCAAGCTTGAACGCCTTAGTAAAAATTTCGAGCGCCACAAGCCCAATACCGGGGGTAAATGTCAGAGTCCCGACCGGCATCCTATTCATTGTCAGGTATATGATTTCGATAAGCGTCTTATGCCCGTCTACCGCGAAAAAGACTATCAGCAGAAGCAGATTTAAAATGTTTCCCATCATCGGGATCTGCGTATTGTTTTGGATGTCATATACATTGACGATGCCGAAGCCAATTTGCATGTCGATGATTTGCCCCGCGGTGAACGATGTGAGCGCGAAAAATATGTTCGTCACAAAGGCCAGCGCTACGCCAAGGAGCAACTCCTCCAGACAAATCAGCAGATAGCCTAACAAGGTGGAGTATTCCGGCGCGGTTGTTTGCGGGAAGATCGTGAAGAACAGGTAGCTGAGTGCGACAACTAAGCCAATCTTAGCCATTTGCGGTATATTGATCCGCCCGAAAATCGGCGACGCTATCACAAGTCCGCTCACCCGGAGCAGAATAAGTATAAAGTAGTCGGCGCTCCCGAGGACAGAGTTTACCATCAGGGACATGCGGCTACCCTACCAATGTACTTATCGAGGCATACAACCTCGTGACAAATCCGCCGATGTTGCCGAATATGAACCCGGCGAAAATCAGGAGCGCAAGCATGACCGCAACGATTTTCGGCACAAATGCGAGCGTCTGTTCGTTTATCTGCGTCGTAGCCTGAAAAATCGAGATGATAAGGCCGACGACGATCGCCACAAGCAGCATTGGAGCCGCCGATGTGATCACCGTGGTTATCGCTTCTCTTAATATGCTTATTACGTCACCTTGGGAAATCATTGTGTACCTTCTTTCCGGGGGGGCCTAGGGATTAGGGATTAGGGATTAGGGATTAGGGGGTAGGGAGTAGGGAGTAGGGGGGCGCTGCATTTACGGCGATTGTCCGGATGGCGAACAATCTTGAAATCGCGCTATAGCGGGGGTATTTTGAACGTCCCTATCAGGGACCCCATGATAAGCTGCCAGCCGTCCACAAGCACGAACATGAGCACCTTGAACGGGAGCGATATCATCGCCGGCGGGAGCATCATCATCCCCATCGCCATCAGCGTGCTTGCCACGACCATGTCGATCACTATGAACGGTATATAGATCAAAAATCCTATCTGAAACGCGCGTTTTATTTCTGAAGTCATAAACGCGGGAATTAAGACTTTATTCGGCACCGATTGAACATCCTCAACCGGCTCCTTAGACATAGATACGAAAAAATTCAGATCGCTTTCATATGTATTTGCGATCATGAATTTTCGCGTTGGTTCCATTGCCCTTGTTATGAATTCGTCCTGTTGTATCTCATTATTTGTATACGGAAGATATGCGTCGTTATAGACCTTTGTCACGACCGGACTCATCACGTATAGCGTGAGGAACAGCGCGAGTCCGATAAGGACCTGATTAGGCGGCGTCTGCTGCATACCCAAAGCGTTGCGGACAAACGACAGCACAATCAGTATCCGGGTAAAGCCCGTCAGCATCAGGATAATAGACGGCAGCAGCGTCAGGACCGTGAGAAGGATAATTATGTCGACCGTCTGCGTGCTTTGCCCGAACAGCGTCTTCACGATATCATTGAGTGTATTCATGCCTCTCCTTCCGGGTCGTCCGATCGCTCCTCCTGTGCGCGCTTCGGCTGTCCGGATGTATTTTTTTCGCCGGCGGTTTTCATCGCATCTGCAAAGTTGCCGCTGCGCGTCCGCGCGTTGCCGCCATATCCTCGCGTCTTACTCATTTTTTCCGCGAGAAAACATGAAAGCCTGTTTACCAGGCGGTTGCTGAACTGCCTGCCGGATGGCATCTGCCATGCCGGCGCGTCATTTCTCTCCGGCGCCGTCTCGGCAAACGCGGCGGCGTCCAGCGTGTCGAGCAGCGTCATCGATTGGTTTGTTACTCCTACCACATAGACTTTCCCCGCTATCTCCACAAGGCAGAAGCTCTTGTCCTTTGAGATCGCGAAACGGTCCACCATGTTTATATTCCGGTTCCGCAGCCGCCCGCGGCTCTTTCCGGACGCCTTGCGGCCCAAAAAATACGTCAGGTAATACGCGCCAAAGACGATAACGATGGTGCCGATAATAAAAGTCACGACCTGTATAGGATCCTGCATTATTTGCCCCTTCCAGTCGAAGCATTGAGCTATGCGCCGTTATCGCTTTGTACGGCAATTTGCATATATGACCCATTGCCCGCGCCGCGGCGGATCACACCTGCATCCGCATTATTTGGTCGTACGCGTCGAGGACCTTGTTCCTTATCTGGAGCGCGAGGTTAAGCGATAGCTCAGCTTTTTGGGAGTCGAGCATCAGCCCGGACAAATCGTCGCTCTGTCCCATAAGCAGTTGGAGCCCCGAGACTTTATCGGCGGTGTCCATATCCGACGCGTTATTTAGCGTCCCTGCCAGTATGTCAGCAAAGTTGACGCCGGAAGCCGCCCCGGTATCGCCGGACGCGCCCGTCGATAACTGGTCGCCGGCTAAGAGGTTGACCATATTTGATGAAAGAGGATTGATAGTCATTGTAAACATTCTCCATTCTAATGCCCCGGCAATTGTTCAGGGCGTATTGTGCGCTTATATACAGCGCGGTTTTATTTATTTACTTGCCAAGTTCCAGCGTTTTGGTGGCCATGTCCTTGAATGAGTTGAGCGCCGTGATATTCGCTTCGTAAGCCCTGTAGGCTGACATCATGTCGGTCATCTCCTGAACGACCTCTACATTGGGCATCCTGACATATCCGTTTTCATCCGCGTCCGGGTGCGTCGGGTTGTAGTCATACTTGAAATCCGACATATCGGTGCCGATCTCCGCCACGCGCACGCCTTTGAGCGCGTTTGTTTGGACGGGCGTCCTGTTGAAAAACGACGCGAACGACGTATCGGGCTGCCGTTCCTGAAATACAACGTACTTCCTGCGATAAGGCTCGCCGGTGCTGGTCCTCGTCGTATTGCTGTTAGCCATATTCTGCGCTATGACGTCCATGCGGAGCCTTTCCGCTGTCAGCGCCGAAGCGCTGATGTTCATTGAATCCATAAATGACATTTGGCGTCCTCCTTTATTGCCACCTTATTGAAAATACCTGATTACTTGCCCCGGCGGTTACCTGCCTTCGTTTATTGCCATTCGCAGCCGCCTGAGATCGCTGTTCATTTTTTCCATCAGCGTGTTGTAATACAGGGAGTTTTGAGCCAGCTTCACGTTTTCATCTTCGATATCGACATTGTTCTCGTCCATTCTCATCGACAGGTCTTCACGCTTGAATACTTGCGGTTCGATAGACGTTAAATCGACCTTGCCGCTGTTTGCGCCGGAACCGAAGTCGATGTGTTTTTCATTCGTTTTCGCGCTGCGGAATCCCTGCTCGTCGATGTGCCATTTATTGGTCACCGCCCCTTGGAATCCGCCGGTCGTCTCGTCTTTCGCGACCGCCGCCGCCAGCAATGATTCGAATTCGACGTCAGACGCCTTAAACCCGGGCGTTTCTACATTTGCAATGTTGTTTCGTATCACGGAGTCGCGGGTCCAAGCCGCCGATAAGCCCTTTTGCAGCATGTCAGCAGGTTTGAATAAATTATCAAACATAGTATTTGCACCTTTTGAAAAAATTTTCTATTTGCCCCGTTTATATATAGCCGGGGCAATTTGTTCGAAATCTCCCATTATGCCGGAGAGGGTCTCGCTCAAGCCTATAAACAGATATCCCCCGACGGCGAGCACATCGTGGAACCTCTTAGCGAGGGCTGCTTTTGTAGGTGTGTCAAAATAGATCATCACATTCCTGCAAAAGATAATATGGAACTTTTTTTTGAACCGGCTGAAATCGCCCATCAGGTTAAACTGGCTGAATACGACTTCCTTAGCCATTTCGTCGGTGACTTTGTACGACTCTTCCCCAACCTTTGTGAAATACTTCGATTGCCATGCCTTCGGCAGATGATCGAAGTGCTCTTGCGGGTATACGCCATTTTTGGCAATTGCGAGAACCTTTGTGGAAATATCTGTCGCGAGCACTGTGGCATCCCAATCTTTTATTTGATACCCAAAATACTCGTTGAGCGCCATCACTATCGTGTATGCTTCCTCGCCGGAAGCGCAGCCCGCGCTCCAAATGCGCAGGTCGTGGTCTTTGATAACCGAGGTCCAATACGGCAGGGCTATCTCCCGCATGAATCTGTAATGCGTCTCCTCGCGCATGAAATATGTGTAATTGGTTGTCAGCTTAGTCATTAGCGTATCGATCTTCGCGCCGCTTTTATCAGAATATACATCTTCAAGGTAATCGTGGAAATTATCAAACCCAGCCTGTAAGATAGGATTTGACAAGCGGCCTTCGATCAGCGCCCTTTTTTTTGCGAGATTAACGCCGAAATTTGTCTTTACATAGTCCCGCAGCCTGAAAAAGTCCTGGTCATCAATATGCATCGTTATTCCCCAATTTGTAAAGCTTTGCAAGTCATGCGCCTACGGCTTGTCATTGGTCTTCGTTGTTTACCTCGAATACTCTGTACACGTCTATCAATTGTTTGACTTCACCGCCGGAGAGGCCGACCGCCTTTATGAAGAAACTCTTCATGCTGTTGCCCGTCGTTTTAGGCGGTTCCTGAATGTTATTGTCGCTGATATCGGATACGTCCTGCACCCCGTCAACAAGGATGCCGACGCTCATATCATCCAGGCTGAGCACGATTATACACGTTTTATCTGTATAAACGACTTCGCCCTGCCCGAAACGCATCCCCATATCGATCACGGGGACAACCGTGCCGCGCAGATTGATAATGCCCTTGACATATGCGTGCGTATGCGGGACCAATGTGATCTCCTGCACGCTGATTATTTCCACGACATAACTTATCTCAATGCCATACCCGACGTCGCCTACAAGAAATGTAAGGTATTTCCCGCGCATAACATCTTCAATCACCAGATCGATATCCACTATATCCTGCATTTATTTCACCATCCTGTAATATCTGGAGTAACTTGGGTTACATCATCATGTCGAGCAAAAGCCCCCTGATATCGTCGATCCTGCTAAGAATCTCGATTTTATCCGCTTGCTCTTTCATAACTTCCTTTCCGAGCTCGTCCAATTTTTCATCAACAACCTGCACCGTTGCTATGTAGCGGTGCCTTCCGCGGGACGCGTACGCGTCCTCTTTTAAAAAAGTATATCCGTTGCTGACGATTTCGTCAAGGAATTCCCGTATAAGCCTGCGATATTTTTCAAACTCCTTAACGTCTACTCTTTCGGCAAGGCGCTCCCCCTGTTCATCGATGCCTTTTTTCATCCCAGCCAGGCGGGACGCGTACATTTCCTTGGTCAAATCCGTCAAGGTCCTGCGGAACACCTGGGTATCGGCGTCACTGGCGCCGCGCGGCGCCGCGCCGTGCGTCTGATAGACGCCCGGATCCGTACGTTTTGAGTTGGAAACCTTTAAGCTCATTTCTTTTACCTATGTTTCATTTTTCTACGTTATCCTGTCAAACAATTCCGGGTTATTCGGTAAGTCATGGATATATTTTCTAAGGCTTTTTCTGGTCACATTCAATTTGTCGATCCGTTTGATATAGCCTTCAGCCATTTCCTTGGCGGCCGCCTCGTTTCTTTCGTTTATCCCGGCGCATTCGGATATGATGTTTCTGAGTCTATCCGTTATCGCGTCAATCTCCGCGATTCTTTCCCCGCCGCCGGATTCGCAATACGATATGTAAGATTGCATCAGGATATCTGATTCCTGATGCAATCCATTGATTTTTTCGATAAGCTCCTGTCTGAGGTCAAGCGATATGTTAAAAGCATACGCATCATCTTCCGCCAGCAACTCCGTCTGCTTGACGGTATTGTCGAGGACTTGTTTGAATATCTCAAGCTCTCGGCTTAAAAGCTCCGTCAGCCGGGATTTATCATCCTGTGAGAATCCAACTGTCACGCTTGCCCCACTCCCGTATTCAGATGCCCTTTATTTGACGCGCTGATTTCTTTCCACGCTTCTCTGAGGCTGTCAACGATTCCAATGATCGCCGCCAGCTGCTCGGCATCCTTATGGATATTCGCGTCCTCCAGGGTCCTGAGAATAAATTCGTATATTGCCAGCAGTTCCTCTGCTATTTGATAGTTCATATCAAGGCTGTTTATAAGCGCCGCCACGATCTCCTGCGCTTTCATGAGGTGGATATGCGCATCCTGCACATCCGCTTTCGCTATCGCGCGCTTGCCCATAATCACGTTCTTTTTTAAAGCGTCATAAAGCATAACGATAAGGTCTATTGAATTGGCCGTCAGCACGTCTTGCCGCCTGTACGCGTCTTGCGGGTGGGAATTGATCGTAACCGTTTGCTGCATAGCATCACTCTTCTTTCACTAGCATTGGAGCGGTCCGCCGGTTCATTTGCTGTTGGTTGGCAGCATCGACGACAGCCAGCTGCTCTGCGACTGGAGCGTTGAAAGCGCTGTCTCCATCGCAGCGTATTTCGCGTAAAGTTTGTCTTGCTCATCATACATTTTTTGTGTGAGCGTATCTATTTGATCATTCGCACGCGATATGGAACTCTCCAGGTTGGAGATCGATGTGCTCTGGGAGCCGTTGACGTAGTTCAGCATCAGGTCGTTGACGCGGAACATCAGACCTTTTTCATTGTACGCGGCATTCGGGTCTGTGTTGCCCAGGAATACGTTCATGACTCTTTCGGGGTCGTCCTCCAAGGCAGTTGTGAGCTTGTCCTCGTCAAGAATTATCTGCCCCCCGGTGCCTTGATCCCATCTGCCGGTCGTCAAGCCTATTTGCGAGGGCGTGAGCCCCGCCGACTTGACTTGATCAAAAAGCGACGAACGCAAGGCGTTTGTGAGGCCGGCGATCCCGGAGTCATTTCTCAGGATGCCTATTTTCGCGATCGCCTCCCAATCGGATATCTGTTTATCCGTCATGGTCGATTTTTCTTCGTCGGTGAGAGGCGTATACGTGGCTTCTGTCTTGGTCTTTGTCTCGGCGAGCAGGTCCTCGAGTTTTTTGACTATGGTGTTATACGCGTCGATATAGGTCTTGATCCTCGCGACGGCGTCCGTCGCGTCGCGTTTGGTAGTCACAGAGATATCGTCCGCCGCCGTCCACGTATGATTGCCGTTTGCATCAACCGCGCCTGTCCCCTCTGTCGTGTAATTGAGGGTTATATTGACGCCCCTGAAATCGAACGAATTGGTGTCCCTCTCGACCCATTCGTTGTTTATCATCACTCTGGCTGACGTGCCGTTATTATACTGCCCGCTTGCAATGCCGAGCGCCCAGAGCCCGGATCCGATGTCGACGGTGCTTTTGCCCGGCTGATTGGATTCGATTGTGAACTGATCCGACAGTCGGTCGTATTTCATTGTTACGCCGGCGGCGCTGCTGTTGACCGCTTGCATCATGTCGTCAACCGTCATGTCCTTGGTGAGCCTTATCGTTACGCCGTTGATTTTGACGTCGGCCCTGCCGTAGGTGTCAAATGTCAGCCCGGAATAGACGCCGGCAGCTTTTTCATTTATGGCCGCAAGATCGTCCCCTTGGTTAACCACGATCGATTTGCCGTTCATCATGACCCTGGCGAAATTGCCGCCCAATGAATCCTGATTGTTGAATGTGATCTGATTGCCTCTGCCCCCGGCTTGCCACATTTTATAGTTTATGTAATCGACATCGTCGGGCGTATCAGGGGTCGAACCGCCAGTGGTATTGTTCACCCAATCTGTATAGTCGGTATAGTCGTCGTTATTCATATATGTCTTTGATTCAGCGTTGTTGAACACAATGTTCGTGCCGTTGATATTTACCTTTGCGTCGCCGTTGGAATTGAACTGCATCGATCTATCCGAAAGCTGCAGTGTCCCGAGCGTGTCTGTCAGCCTCAAGCCGTTCCCATCCTTCGAGACGCCCCATAGGGATGTTGCGTTGGACGCCTGGGCGATGCTCGCTATTTGCCCGATCTTCATCGTGCCGATCGCCGAACTGACCGACGTCGCGATCGTAACGGCGCCGCTGTTCATCCCAGTAAGGGTGGCGATAGTCGAATTGTATGTGTTTTTGCTATACATCGCGGTTGTGGCGGTAGACGCCGACGACAGGAACGACCACCTGAAGTTCGTAAGATCGTCTTTGATTCCGTTGAGCGCCTGTTGTTTCCACTCCAGCAGCGTTCTGGAGCGTATTTGCGAGTCGATTTTTAACTGGCTGAGCTTTAACGTCTGCTGGATGATCGAATCCGTATCCATCCCAGAGGCTAATCCCATCAGCCTTGTCGGCGTCGAGTTGTATAATGGGCTAATTGCCATAACAATCACTCCTCAAATCCTTTTGTAATAATCCTCACAGGTCGTCCTTAACCTATTAAAGCCGCGCGAAGACTTCTCTTATTAGATATAATCGTATTTATTGTATAAAATCTTTACACCTTTTATCTAACTTCTTCAATACTTTATTGAGCGAATCGATGTCGGCGCCGCATTT
>Ga0123354_10016969_pt1 | contig 11404 bp, 7 predicted proteins | sample TergutLab28metaG_2_FD_97872 | JGI IMG/M metagenome (GOLD analysis project Ga0123354, IMG submission 97872) | Labiotermes labralis P4 segment gut microbial communities from Petit-Saut dam, French Guiana - Lab288 P4 | ecosystem: Host-associated > Arthropoda: Insects > Digestive system > Gut ... | reverse complement strand
CTTTCAGTAGGGCATTGTGAAGGGAGGGGAGGCCGTAGAAGGGTGGGGTTGGGCTCGAAAGGTGCAGGTAGTTGGGAAGTTCCCGTTACAACACTCCGCAGTCGTAAAGATGGTGTGGTCCAATGAGCAGCGCGCATTTGCCGTCGAAACCTACTTTTCGCAAAGTCACTCTATTGTGGCGGTGCAGCGTGCGTTCCGTACTCACTACCAAATCCCCCCTCGGGACCGAGTACCGGACCGAAAATCCATTCTGTTGTGGGTTGAGAACTTCAGGGAAACGGGAAGTGTGTCTGAAAAAAAGATGAGGACAACCACGGACCTCTCAAACACCAGAGAACATCGAGGCTGTCAGACGGTCTGTTTTGCAGTCTCCCAGGCGCTCTGCATGCAAACACCACGCAAACAACGGCCACCACTTGCAAGATATTCTTTTTCGGACTATGTGGTTTAGAACTTTCCATGTTGTAGTTTCAGAATCCAAAAATAGAATTTTTATATCTCAAATAGTTTTTTTGTTATTCACCTTAAAATTTATGGAGGTTATTTTGCCCCACCCTGTACAATCAGAATCTTACTAGTCCTGAAAATATTTATGTCACCTGAGCACTTGCCAACGTGTGCAAAGAGGAATAATCAATTAACAGTTATGTAATCCACTGATGTGCATAATGTCCATTAGCAAAATTATTTGTACATAAAAGTTGTTTGGTGCATTCTCCTTGGGTCTGTGACATTGGAAGTTATAACAGCACTGCTGATGAGGATTCAAATGTTCCAAGAAGTTATGCCATGTTGACTGTTACATCATTAACGTTTTGGAGGAGTGTAGTGCCTCTGAAACTTTGGTAGCTGTTTGCCACTGACACTGCAACATTACAGAAGGCTTAATCCTCCTTTTGGCCACATTTGTAATTTTTGTACAGATATGGCATGTCCTATGCTACAATTAACTGAACAACATAATTGAGTGACTGGCACCCTGCTTTATATTCTAAGGGAACCTAGATTCAAATTTTCCCGCCAGATAGGCCAGCAATCTTGATTGAGGCTTTACAAGGTTTTTTTTCATTGTGCGCAATTACATGCTGAGATGTAATTAGGCCATGGGAAAGGATTTCCATGGGTGGTGGGAATAAAGGTGCTTGGGGTTCCTCTCTACCTGTTTAATTTGTTCCCCTTCACTCCCTCTACCCTGTCAGCCAACCCAAAATGCTTGTTAATAGCAATGGTTATCAGTGCCAGCATGTGTGTGAACAGGACAAGCAGTTGACTGGAGGGAAATACAGGGAAAGGAATTATGCTGGGGGTAAATTTGTGGAACTTGTTGCCTCAATATATTACATTAAAATATGCAGTAAAGTGGGGAATGTTATAAATGGAACTCCTGATTACACCCCTTTGAAATTTACAACCAAAACAAATGAAGTAGTTTTGGAAATATAAGTCTTCTGGGATGTTATGCTGTGTCAGTAAACAAGTAGTTTTGCATGTATTGAAGGATTGCAGTGCCTTCAAAACATCTGGAACTAACTGCCCAGTAAAATATAATGTGACACTCCAGAAAGCTTGCACCTTCAGCAACTTCACTATGAATACCTCAAATGTCCAAAGTAACTTTCTTTTATTTTTCCTAGGTGTTCAACTAACATACAATGAACCACAGATATATAGTTCAAATGTACCTGCAAGTCTGGAGGAAAACTTACCTCACCTTGCAGCAGCAGCAAGAAAAAAGCGAGTTACAGCTGCCCCTTGGTACCATCAGCAGCAGATAACTTCACAAGGAGGGCAGACATTCTACTCTTTTGCAAAGGCAGGGAAATTTAACAAAGGTACAGAATATTGCAGATTATATTTTAAATACTAATTGTTTTCATACTGGAAGTCTATCAGTGCCTTAATAAGAAATAATTATATGCAGATGAGAACACAGAAATGTAGGTATCAGTGCCAGATGAGATGACAGACACCAAGTGAAGTGGTGCTGACATGTGAGGTTTGAGGTTCTCACAGTGCTGTTGCTGAGGATTTAACTTCAGAGGTGTGGTGCAGTACTGCTGAGTGAGTATTTCCAACACAACAAAATGTCATGTTGCAGAAGATATGAACCTTCCAGTTCTGACATAAACTTGTTTCGTGGCTGGGAATCAGCTATCCCACCAGGCTCTTAGAGACCTGTTACAGTAAGGTTTGAACTGCAAATGAGGAGGTTGTTGCAGTACGTAACATTAAGCTGACTTAGCGAGCACCGAAGACTGTGTAATGAGACCCCTGAGGCAGTGGACACAAGTGAGATGAATGAATATAGTGCACCTGTGCCAAACATAAAAGAGTTTAGACTTGTAATATTAAGTGGTCCATTATGACTTGTGTTTTATAAATTGTTTTAGCAATGAAGTACCTGTATATCCAATCTTCCCTGCAAACACACTTTTATGACCGTTATATTTGAACATGGAATAGTTGCTTGGCATCAGAATACAAAAGTGGATTCAAATAATGAACCAGTTTTTACACTTCCCTTATAACATGATTTCCTCTTTAAGAAATTCTTTTTCACTTACTTGCTGGAAAAGTCTTGCTAGTAAACACTGTGCCTACTTCTCTCATTAAAATTGTACTTTGACATCAGTGCATGTACTCTTCCAATGCAGACTGCTGATTACTTTCTTTGGTATCCAACTGTCATAGTTTCACTGCACATTCATCTGAACCCACTGTTGCAGAACTGTATATGGATTGGGTAGCACCAACACTGCAAAGTAATCTTCTAGTTGAGACGTGGCAGAACGGCAGAGGAAAACTGCCTTCCAGCTGTGGTCGTAAGTTTGTGTGAGTCCAAATAATTCTTATTCTTGCTGGTCATACAATACTTGCATTCTCATATTTGTCCTGAAACTACAATCAGATATCAGAAGTCACATTAGGGTGCAGCAAATGGGGCAATTGCCCATGGAGCAGTGTAACAGCGGAGGGCAGCACTGCAAGAGTTAAGGTACTCACAGCAGTATTGCTGAAGATTGAAGTCTTTCAGGGATGTGACACTGTGACACTGGGTGAGCAGTTCATGACGTCTTGAAGGACCGCTATTTTCTGTGTCAAGCACTACAATCCTTCACATCATCAGGGACTATTCTTGCAGCAACACAGTGTCACATGCTATAGTGCTATTTGTCAGTCTGTGGTCCATACATCACTTATAGCTATCCGTTTGTATATTAAGACACTTTTAAGAATGTCTGTGCAGTTTTATTTGAGCCTCATATTAAAGGTTATATTTGACTGATTGCAACCAATCTCACTGCATGTGATATCTTCTAGTGTATACACCCATGGCAAGTTCCATCAAAATTTATTCAGTATCTCTGACAGGCAAATATGAAGAATGATGAACAGACAAAACCTCCAGCTATATATAAGCATTAACTTTGTGCAACAACACATTTTAAATGGATAAACAGCACACTTATTGAAAGTGCTGTGTTTCTGTATATTTTATTTGATTCCATGAGTGAATCTTTAAGTGAGTCATAATTGTTCTAAAATGAAGGAACTTATACCAGAAGAATGTAAAGTGAAATGAATATAATTCTCATTATGATAAGACTTCCATCTGAAAATATGCACATGTGCTGAACAATCAGTATGTTCCTTAATATGAACTGATTCTCCAACCATTAAACCAGAAGTGGAATGTCTGCATATTCTGCTGTCTCACACTGCACAGTACACTTTAGTCCACTCAGAAGTGATTTAAATGCACACAAACACAACATCTGAATGCTGTACATTCATTTATTTACATTACTACAACATGTTTTGGCCATCCCATTTGACCACTGTGATGTTGCCTAATACAGTCCACTCACTTAATTATTATATGTACATCTGAAAATGCAGCTTGGTAATGTGGCAAGATGAACAACACTAAAACATGAAAGTTGCATGCATGAAGAAGTTAAGAGAAGATTCATTGCAGGGAATGCCTGTTACCAGTCAGTCCAGAATCTTTTGTCCTCCAATGGCTAGTGGACAATTTAAAGGTCAAAATATACAGAACTAGCATTCTGTCTGTTGTTTAATATGAGTGTGAAATTTAGTGTTTTATATTAAGAACACAGACTTAAGGAGATCAAGAATAGGGTGTTAAGGAAAACATTTGGAACTAAGATGAAGGAAGTATCAAAGATTGGAGAAAACTGCTTAATGAGGAGCTTCACCATTTTGCAGTCCTTACCTGATATTATTAGGTTATCAAGTGAAGGAGGTGAGGTGGTGGAACGTGTGTCACAGGTGTGACAGAGAGGAGGGGAGCATACAGGGCATTTGTGTGGAAACCTGAGGAAAAATGATGACTTTGAAGACCTAGGCATTAATTAAATTATTATATTAAAACAGCTCTTAAAGCAATAGGATAGGACAGCCTGGAATGGAATCATGTTGTTAAGAATAGCGACAAGTGGTGGACTATCATGAACCCTCAGGTTCATTGAAAGACATGGAATTTCTTAACTAGCTTTACAACTGTTAGCTTCTCAAGAAGGTCTCTCCTCCATCGAGTTAGTCAGTCAATTAACCATGTTTATTTGCAATATAACAATTTAAGAGTCACCTCACATATCTGAACTGCACAGTCATGTTTAAAATCTGTTCACCAGGAACATTAAGACAGTTCTTTGGACATACCCAGCTTTTAAAAGAGCTCCTGCCCTATTTCTGGTGGGTGACCAAAGTGATGTGCCTTCCTCCTCCTCACTGCTTATTTTGTAAGGCCATTAAACACCACAAAAAGGGAAGAGTTCAGAAATAATTGTTTAGTTAATAAATGGAAATCACAACTTAAAAAAATTTATGTAAAATAGCAGGTTATCCTTTTGAGCTTACATCACACACACACACTCTTGAATTTATGGACTAATATAATTAAACCATGAGCCAGCAATAGCCTGTGGACTACAAGTTGAGAAACACTGTGCTGTGATTGTACATTGCTTTTCCTTTGGGCAACTTAGTATTGTAGTTGCCTGAGAGATTTTTGCAGTGTTGACTGAAGTGGCTTCTGACCTTGGTATGTGATAGACTTATTAGACACACAATTTAAAAAGAAAAATTCACTGGCAAGCCATCTGGTTCCATAACTGCAAGGGGACAGGAAGGAGGATAATGGTTATCTCATAAGCAACATGTTATAGGTTGAAAAACCTTCATTATAGTGAAGGAAGTGCAAGGAACGTGATATGGAGGCACTGAACCAAAAATAGAAGAGGGAATTTCCTCTCCCTTGGTCCTGTGCTTAACCACGTTGTCTTGAAGACTGCGAGATTGTAGGTACAGTTCCACACACATGCTGAACCTCAGCACTAGAGGACAGTCAGTTTCATGTTCAACATCTTGACTTAATTTACCAGTCTGCATGGGTTTGGCACTATAGGAGAGTAAATAGGACAGTTTTGAGCACTTATGATTGGAGAGTGTTATTAACAAATGTACGTACTGTATTGCTGCAGGGTTGAGAATGTTTCGTCTGTCACATTGAATGCTGATAATGTTCGCTTCAAGTCAACTGAAGACCACTCGAAGTGGGCAGCAGCATACAAAGACTGGGTTTGCATAGGTGACATTAACAGAATGGTACGTATAACTTATATAGTGTACAGATACAAGTTTCATGCTCGGGAGGAACTAGGTTCAGGCTCGGCCACTGCATTTATCATACAAACGGGGTTGAAGTTTCCAAGAAGATGGAAAGCAGAAAAGAGCAACATAAGGTGAGTGAAAAGTTCTGCACAGAAGGAGAAAGGAAGATATTTTACCAAGTGACTCTGCCTGGCCAATGAGTACACCAGCAAGCATATGATCACACCTATTACTACAGTGCATCAGTAGCCACCTGCCTTTGTTCCCGCCTTTTAGTCCTAGTAGTATCATTTCCATTTTTAGCCACAGTATCAGCTAACTGCAGCTGTTAATGATTTGAGCTAGGTCCATAATTTCTCTCATATTAAGAACTCTGAGTTGTAGAGTTCTGCTGGTATAGGAAACAATTTGTAATTATTTAGCACATTATGCTGTACGCCTTAGTTTTATTTAATAAAATAACCAACACAGTATGCAGACACATAAAATACATAAACAATAGTTATTATTTACCCCTACATGTTGCAGCCATTTCCAGCCATCTCTAGGAGGAACACTTCTAGTTGTATAGTATGTTCCACCTTTAAATTGCCGAGTATGGCTGAAACACATCGGGATAAATATTAACAGAATTGTTTATGTACTTCACATATCTGTTTACTGTGTCAACCATTTTATTAAATGCTATTTTTAATGAAGTACTTGTACTTAAACACACATCTTAAAATGTGCTTATCATCTATCAGGAAAATCAAGAAAGAAGAGGTGGTGGTACTGTCTGCATAAATCATCCCAGTCTTTGGCTACAGTACAAGCAAATTATTAGTGGTACTGATCATTGTATGGCTGATCAGTAACAATGAACATACATTCCAAATTCTTCCTTTCATTTACCATGTGGATTTTCTACAGTTAATATAAAAACTATATAAAGTCTTAGTATTCTTATTAATTTGTTTCAGAGTCTAGGAGTGCTTGACTTAAGTTAAGTTGAAGATATTCTCTTTATATGCATAAATTGTTACTGATTGCAAGGTCCAGTTTGTAGGACCATGACACTCTTGTCATATAATTAGATGAAGTAACAAATATAAAGGAAAAGGAAGCAATGAATCCAAGTCAAAATGCAACATTGTTCTCAGCCAGTGAACATGTTGAATTATGTGTCACTACAAATAAAGGTAGTCATCACAAACTCCATCATTTGCCTCAGTTAATAATACAGTGCCTTTGACTCTTACAACTATGCCTGCAAATTAACATTTATATGTTGCAAAAATATGAACAGCATCTACAAGAAAAGTTATTCATAATGTGTATTATGTATCGACAGTTTTAATTACCTGTCAATATTAGGGTTAACAGGTCAAATATGAAAAAATGAATGTGAATGTTAAAACATGGGACAGATAAAAATAAATACAAAATTTTAATGAGCAGACCTGAAGAGTAAAGACTTCTTGGGAGACTATCAAACTGGATCTTCAAGCAGTGGCATTTGTGAACTGGATTCAAACTCCTCATGGTGTGGTGCAGTGGCAGGCTCTTCTGCGTCCATTGGTTTCTATTAAGCATACAGACATTACCCATATTACTTTAACACCTCCCTCTGATGATGCCCAAAAATGGGGACTGTCCTAGGCAATCTTAACTCACACTAGATTGTGACACAGATCCCTTCTTCCCTCCTGTAGCTGTGATTGCCCAAACACACTCAAACCATCCTATATCCCCCTCCATGGCACAACAGGTCCTTCTCATTATCAAGTCTTCACCATCACACTCAGACACACCAAACTTGGTAGGACTCCTATGAAATGTGATCAGCCTATTGCAAAGACTTCTACCTGAAAATATGGAACCCTCTCAAGAGCAAGACATCCATGCCCCCGGCGGGATTCGAACCTGTAATCCCAGCAAGCAAGAAGCTGCAGACCCATGCCTTTGACGTGCAGCTACTGGGATCGGCCAAACTATCCTATATAACTGACATAATTCTTCCTTCTAATCACTTTGTCATCCACTTGAAGCAATTCAGTAATCCTGAAGATGGAGGTAGTACATAATTCTGAACTATTGGGACATTTCACCACTACACACACCAGAACCCCAAAATATGATCAACATTTGATGAACAGTTGCCATGAAAACCTGAAAAGTTGTATCATTACAGTTTTAAACAAATCTCTGCCTATTTGTAATCTAAAATTTTACTCCAATTTGAGGTAGGAATAAAGGTTTCTTTATATCAAATTGTATTACGTGACATACAAGAATGGATTGTCAACCTTGCCAGGATTATTAGGGGAGACCCACTTTGCATTTTGAGTGTCATGTTGTATATGGTTAAGTGTGACTCTGTCAGTTCCCAACCTCCATATAATTTGTGAACACATTTAATAAGTTGTATAAAGACAACATGCACCGGACTGCCAGCCTTCTAAAGTACCTAACATGTATATTTGCAAGTCACCTTGGTTCCACAGTGGAAAGGATTATCACATGCTTTTTTTAAACAAATGAGTGTTAGACAATCTGAGCTGTATATTGTATGTCACAAAGTAAGGTGCTTCTGTGAAGTGGGGCAAGGTATGCTAGAAAATAATGGTATTACTGTAATTCTGAAAACAGCAGACAGGCAAAGTGCCCAGTTCTGAAAACACAGGAATCGTATTCAAGGTGCATGGCTATTTCACTGGGTAACCACTGTATGGTGTTGCAAGTATGAAGACAGGGTTAGCACTGTGCATGTAACTTTGAATAGTTCAGCATATTGAAATGTGAGTAGCCATTTAAGCAATCACCACCATACCATGTCCAAGGAGAATTGAATCTTCCCCAACACTACTATGACAACTAAAATCTTCCAGTGGAGCACAATTTTAACAAGTTTAAATAACCATTTAAAGCCAGAAGACATGTGGCACTGTCAATACCCACAGAACTGAACATGTACAGACATAAATTAAGAAGAAAATGGTCCAGAAAAGCAATACATTTAAGACTGCAGACAACAGATAGTGATTGGTCATACTTCATCCAACTGCACAGCTGGATGAAGTGCACTTGTGGAACTAGTACAATGCACGTCTTACCATGACACAAGCTTCCTGTAAACTAGTGCTAACTTGCTATTTACATAAAGATCCACGCCATGCTATCCTGCATACTTCACACAAAGGAAGATACCAGCCCAAGCTTCTAGAAGCTTCTATCAGACAAGGAAAGAATGCTACCAAACCAACCCTTGAGTATAAATCATAGCATGGGGTGACTTGGCTTCATCAAGCGTGTGGTGTTTTGTCACGTACGCACTTGATGTAACCTGAATGTGACTAAAATCATTACACAACATTTTTCCCACACCTTAACAATGCAATATAATAAACACAGCTCTTCCTACATGTCACATCAGGATCCACTTGAAACAATTCAGTCACCCTGAAGATTCAGGTTGAATGTTGCTCCAAAATATTGGAACATTTAGCAACTACACAATGCAGAAACCAAAAGAAAATTATCAATTTTTCAACAACCACCAATGGAAACCCAAAAACTTCTATTAAATGGCCATCTCCCATGGTCACAGGCACAACAGACACTTTGTTAGAGAAAAAATATGTCTGGCATGCTGACAGCCAACAGGAGCACTATGTTAACTTAATGGAATTTAGGCAGATCCTTCCAGTTTGGATGAAAATGAAGTGGTTAACTGTAAATGCTCTAAGTGCAAAATACAAATCAAAATCAGCAAATGTATTTTGTGGTAAAACAAGTGTGGAAAACTGAAGAAATTTAAGTATGGAAAGCAGAATGTGATGGTTGTGAAAAAACTGTGAAGCTTTGCAGTAATAACAGATCGTGATGGTTGTGGAAAAGTGAGTAATTTTATAGGTGCACTGTGGTATGTTGTAAATTCAAAGGTGTCTGTGAGAAGTGTAATTCACTCCATGACTTGAGCCTGAAAATTATACTTTTATGCACGTAACACGTTGAAAACAGAGGAGAGAATACAGGTATCAGTGGCTACTGTCATGTTTTTGAAGCATTTCTGCATAACCTCACTTCTACATCAGCTTTCACCACATTACATATGTGTGATCATGTGGTTATACTTACAACAATTTTTTCAGAGGCAAATTTTGATCGGGGTCAAGCGGAATGGTACAAATGCTGCGTTGTGCCCTCTTTCTCTATCCTGACCTCCAGATTAGGGTAAAATAGAGATATTTACATATTACATTAAAAGATAATTTATGAACATCACATATCAGCTACCTGTTTCGCCATTCCGTCTGCAGAAGTAAACAGTACTTTCGTACGTAAATTTTGGGAGATATGACAGCTTAAGATTTCTTGTTAAAATTTTGTGACTTAAATTTTGGTACAGAAAACATATACTAATTTCCATAAGAATTTAAACACATATCAGACTTTGTGCTGACCTCATTAAAATGTGTATCGGTCAAGAACGGTTTTCATTAATACAACGAATGTGTACGCCATTCATAATTTCCGTACTCAAAACTTTCGACGTACAGCCAAAGGATCAAAGTTGGACTACCATAATCACAGTTCATAAATGACGCCGAAATAGAACAAAGCCACCGATTACTGATGTGTAGATAACCTGTGACTACATTGGACCTCTGTGAGTTGTTGCTATTTGTGATCCATGATCCAGCGCGTTTTATCACAATTTCAGTTACCACACTGAGGCTTGAATGTAATATTTAATTCAAGCCTCAATCTACATCAATGAGAAAACAGCAAAATGGAACTAGATTTACACAAAAGGAACCAGTATAAAAATACTCTCCTTTTGCTGACAACCAAGTTATAATAGCTGATTCACAGGATAATTTACGGAGAGTATTCGCATTACAAAATATAGCAAAAAACCTTTGGAATGGAAATATCAGAAATATCTCAAACTGTGGCATTTTTAGGACAACACCCAGTAAATTGTAAAATCGTTGTGGATAATAAATGTCTACAACAAATAAAGAATTGTAAATATCTCGGTTGTGAAATTCCAATGAAAATGAAAAGATATTCCACCAAAATTAGCAAATTTGCTCATACACTGGGAATTATAAACAACACTCTTAAACCATCTTTGGTCAGAATTTTCAAGAATAAAGGTACGTAATGTACTGGCTCTCCCCATTATTATATATGGAAGCGAAATTTGGACCCTTAGAAAAAAAAAAGTGTAGAAAACGATCGAGATGAAATTTTTCGGTTGAACATCACCACAAAATGAGTTGTAGTGACCCGGACCCGTGGATCCTGGTTTCCGTCCCCGAGTATAAGCGACTGACACGGGAGAGTGGGCTTTGCCAATGAAGAGTTAAAACTCACGACAATCTTCTCTATTGCTTTGATGAATAACTTTAATATACTTGTAGTTATTGATGTATATTACAATAAAATAAACAGTAAAAAAGGTGACCGCAGGAGAAATCGATGCTTTTCTAAGTGACCACTTAATAGAGATGTTGATTGGGTCGTGGTTTCCGAAAGAATCCCTCGATCCAGCAGATGCCAGGACTGAAATACATCGAGGTCTGCTGCATGTCATCATAAATCGTACAGCCCTGCACTTGCCTTGGGGAGAAAAAAAAAGATATTTTGTATGTTGCTGCTAGCCTAAACAAAACGTGCCTCTTGCCGTATTGTCTGGGGGGGGGGGGGGGGGCGAACCCGGGGGCCGGGGGCCGGAAAGGCCCCCGGGGGCTCTCAAAAGTAGAGGAGTTGGGAAGGG
>Ga0123354_10016968_pt1 | contig 11404 bp, 11 predicted proteins | sample TergutLab28metaG_2_FD_97872 | JGI IMG/M metagenome (GOLD analysis project Ga0123354, IMG submission 97872) | Labiotermes labralis P4 segment gut microbial communities from Petit-Saut dam, French Guiana - Lab288 P4 | ecosystem: Host-associated > Arthropoda: Insects > Digestive system > Gut ... | reverse complement strand
CACATTCTCATATACACACGAGATCCCATCTAGGTTTACTACACAATACCACACAAAGAAGACATTAAAGCTAATATCTAACTTTCCCCGCTTGTTACAGCGCAGCACACCACATGCAGTAATGCGTCTTGTTCTCCTGAAGATGGGCATAATGATGCACGAAACATGTTGAGATATTGTTAAAAATAAACATCTGTTGCATCTTGTTGGTTTTCTCTCTCATTTCACAATTTGCTCACGATGCACGGTCACAGAAACCTAATGCTCTTGACATAACCCCACACGTATAAGTCCAGTTGTGTTACGTCCGTGGAACGAGGAGACAAAAAGAGTGGGACTTCTCCGTCGATCTATCTCCTGGAAATTTCTGGTACAGGTCCGCCTGTTATGGTAAACCCAGTGAGGGACAGCGCCGTTTTTTGCAGAACAGTTGACTCTAGGTGCTGAATATGAGTTACTGAATAGTAATATCCGGATTAGGGATTCATGCCGATTGTTGCTTCTTGGAAAAAGAAGGGCCCAGTACTTCGGTTGTGCATTACAACCACACGTTAACTTTTGGGCTATCGCATATGTGCTCCCTAATAATGTGTAGATTTTCACTACCCCAGCATCTGACACTGTGTTCGTGAACTTTACCTGAGACATAGAATGTAGCCTCGTCTGCATCATGGTCATTGCTATCGTGCATCTCTTCTGCGTAAAGCTGACGCTTAATGCAGTCACCAGGTTACAAATGTTACACAAGTTGAATTTTGTACGCACTTTACCTGAACCTTTCATACAGCACTTTATGTACGGTAGCACGTGGAACTTCCAATTCGCGCAAAGCTCATCGTATTGATTTGTAGGACTTCCTGTAAATGATTATTGAAGTCGCTCCACAACATCATCACTTCGAGGAAGATCATAGACGTTACCGGGTTCGGAAATCTCCATTGCCAGTATCTGATTGGCGCATCTCTTGGAGGCGGTTTATTTAAACCTGTGCTGTAATTTTGTTGTGTCTGAATCAGAGGTTTTGTTTCGAAAAGCCAGGCTACACAGCGGAAACGTTCCTGAACCAACGCCATTTTACACACCACTAAATGAACAACGCAACAACGTACACTAACGTCATCTGTTTACGGACTGATAAACTTCAAGAGTTTTGCTATACGCCACAGCACGGTGCACGGACAGTAGAATTTTCGTACGTCTGTTCGTAACTTATTTCTAAAGCCTACCCGGCGTTTCAGATTCTTTTTTTTTTTTTATTCTGTAATATGCGTCCAACATCCACACCTTTTCTTTGTTCTTGATGTTGCATCACACCGTACGTTTCACCGCCACTTTATGCAGTGTAGCCAACAGCAATTTCTATAAACCAAATATCTCTACACAACTCCATTTCCCAACAGTGGTAATCTAACGTGGCGAAAAATAAGTTTTTAGTATGTAGGCCTTATTGCGACCAAATTTCTTTAAACTCTCCCAAAAGGTTATGAATTTTGTGTGAACAGACAGACAGACAACATAAGGTAATAAGTGATAAAGCAAATGTGTTTGCATATTGCTTTTGTTATGAAATTTTACAACTGCAGAGCATGCAGCAAATGGAATAAAATATGCATTTCTCTGTGTTTCGCTTCTTCCGCTAAGATGTTCTGCTTGTATTGTGTTTGCACGATCGCAGTAAAAAGTTTAAAAATTCGCCTGTTAGATTCTCCATGTCTGACTTTCCAAGCATTCTGGGATGTTACACCAGAAACTTTAGCAATGCCGTTGTACGACCTAAAAAGCCCACGTCTCCGTGCTGCCAATATGTAAGAACTGCTAAACGAATTTTTTTTAAATTCAAGTTTATATTGGGAAGTTTTAATCAAAATGTTCGGCCCACTCCAATTTTGCTTAAAATCGGATAACTTAGATACCTTTCTGAGCGCATCAGGAGTGTAACTCGCCAAGTATTTATCGTAAAGGAAAATTTTTTGGACAAAAACTGCAGACAAAAGTAAGACACAGAATCTGTCCAGTATGCACTCCCTGTTATGCTTATGGTTTTCTTTGTGGTATGCACGGGGTCTGTAGATGGTACGACCACCAAACGACAGTGATTGCAGAATGTAGATTTTCACAGATGACAGTGCGCATATTCTGTGAAATCTTGATTTAATATAGCCTAGGACTAACAGTGGATTATGAAAGAGGGTACAATAGAAACAGCAGGTAGTGATAGCAACTGCTTTTGAGGAAGGCTGTTGGAAGATGCGTCAGTTGAGGAGTCTATACTGTCCGTTTACTCCCACTTATTGCAATTTTTAGATCACTAATAATAATAATCATCATCATCATGGAAATAAATTGAGTTCATAGTAGTAATAATGGAATTAATAGCTGTTAGTTCAAATAAAATGTGCCTTTTAGTGTTTATTTTGCAGCTGGAGGATAGGTAATTCAACCAAAGGGACTTACAAGTAATCAAATTGTGACCGAAAGAAGCGTATTTACGTATTACTTAGGGCAGGTTCAGGCATTTGTTATGAAGTTTGCTCTTCACAATTTCACTAAAAAATTCCCAAATCATTGATACTTGTAATACACACATTTTCCAAGTCAATTCTTTGCGACTTTGTTGTTAGTACAGAGCCTACAATTAACATTGTGATTTCAGTTCTTAATGCTTATCTACAGACCTAATCACAATACATAACAAAGAGTAATCATAAACACAATATCTTAAATTTATTCAAATATAGCCGCATCATATCAATAATGTTTCAGTTACGGTTTTATTTCGAAATTTTAGTACGCATAGGCCTACATATTTTAGCAAGTCATTGGAGATCTCTTAAACCAAAATTAAGTTTCCCTAAAGAATGTTGCTGTAGACCATTGTGTGCCACAAAGCTATAAGGTCAAGGAACATTACAATGGCAAGTTGCCATCAAGAATGCACCTTGAAGAGTCAGAACACAATATAAAATCGTTCCACGGCATCCGTAATGGGGACTGAATACGTTCCAACCACGAATCAAAAGGCTGAGCTTTTGCTGGGTCACTGTAAAGTGTATGATGGATAGGTTGTCTTTTGTGTTATTTAATGATACTCTTTTAACTGCAGATGTTGCCGTAGCTTCTAATGAGACAGATAATTATAGATCTAAGTAGGCATAAATGTGTAGGTTTGAGGTCATCGCGGTCTATTATCAGGCAAGACTAATTTCCCGGCGTTTTCCTGGAAACACCGAAGAAAAGCACAAAACATATCAGTTATGTCATCTGGATGAGACTTGAACAGGATGTTTTTCCATGGCGCGACAGCCCCTCGTGGGCAAGGTTCTCCTCATTATCGAGGCTTCACGATCACACTCAGACACACCACACTCAGTAGGACTCCGCTGGATGAGTGATCAGTCCGACGCAGTAATCTCTACCTAACAAATCACAACACTCACAAGAGACAGACATCCATGCTCCCGGCGAGATTCGAACCCACAATCCCAGCAAGCGAGCAGCCGCAGATCCACGCCATTTGAACATGATACTTCCCGAAAAAATGTCGAAGCATTATCACTTTGCCGAGATATATGTTCATTTGTTTATTAGTAATTTGGCCAGCGTGTTATTGATTGATGCTGTATAACAGGGGTTCTTTAATTTTCCAAAAATCTGGGAGCTACCTCAAAATTTTAGGCGCTAGAAGGGTACCACGGACCAACTTCTGTAGAAGGACCCATAAATGCTAGGCGCTACCGTAAAAACTTATTTTTTCGGGCGACCTGGAACCCGGGATTTGTGCATCCCTGCTATAACAATTGTAGGAGGTGGGGTGGAGGTGTGTAGAACTAAGTGGAATGAGATGAGAGGACAGCTTTGAAGGACAAAGCAGAAAGCTGTTAGGGCTAATTCCAGGGTTTGTAGAGACTCGGAACAGACCTAACATCAGTAGTACTAATTTGTCACCCGCACATCTTTCGAACTGTGAAGTCCTAGATGAAAGACTTAAGAGATATTGCTCATGTAATCATCTCGGTAGGTTGTTAGGTAAAGTGTTATTGGTGCTTTACGTAGGGTTTTTCAGAAGTTTTGCTCTTGAATTAATTCACTTTATTAATGGTTTAAACACGGCAATGCACTGGTATGGAATATTTTTTTTCTGGCTTTGATTCCTTACAGCATCCATAATGACATGGTGGACGCGCGAACCTGTGAGGCGGCAGTGACACACTACCACCTACTTTAGGGTTCTGTGTATATATATATATATATATATATGTGTGTGTGTGTGTGTGTGTGTGTGTGTGTATACATATGACTACTGTGTAGGTACAGGGACCTGGGCAGGCTAGGCACACTCATTTATGTAGTTACCATGGAAACCCACACCCGTGCAGGCAAAGCACACTCATTTACGTAGCTACCGTGGCAATCTCGCGACCAGCTAGGCAAGGCACACCCATTTACGTAGTTACCGGGAAAACCTGCGAATGTGTGTGTGTGTATATATATATTATACTCAAGTTGGTGGTGCCCGCAGTTGGCGTGGAAACCCAAATAATGTGTATATTTTCTAACTTTAGTATTAGTGCCCGTCGAGACAGCGGAAACCGAATTGCAATGTGACAGCATTTCAATGTATTAATATTGTAAGTTACCATACACTGCAGAAGCAACTACAATAAATGTCGGATTCTAATGCAGCTGTAGATAATGTAAGACCACAACATTTCCATGTGGTAATACTGTGTTTCCAAGGAATGGACACATTGTTACGAACATTCTCTAAAATATCTTAAAAAGAATGATGCTGGATATAATAATTCATGCAAATTACGGCCACATTACTATTGGAATATACGTTATTTATAGACAATATATTAACCTAAGCCTATCTCGGTGTCCGTGCGGTGTAAGGCGTAGGCCTGAGTCTGCTCGATTGTTGGGAACGCGGGTTCGAATCCCGTTGAGGGCATGCATGTTCGTCTATTGTGTTCTGTGCTGTGTAGGTAGCAGCCTCTGTGACGAGCTGATCACTCGTTCAGAGGAGTCCTACCAAGCGTGTGTGTGTGTGTGTGTGTGTGTCTAATTGATTGTGATCTTCAAACATTAACAAGGAGATGGCCTAAGTCCGATTTGGACTGTTGAACCACAGAAAAAAATATTAGCCTAATTGCGAGGAGCAGGGACAGCTCAGTCAATAAGGTGATTTGGGGTACAAGATGAAAAGGTGACGAATCAGGATTCGATTCCCGGCAGAAGAACCGACATCTTTCACTTCACAGCATTCTGTCCTGCTCCAATAGCTGGTTCTTTGCTGAGGAAAAAGCAGCCTCGACGTAAAGCTGAACAATCACTTCTATTAGCGTCGAGGTTAGAATAACGAGAATTACAAATCGCTTCCCCATAATTCCTGGCGTGCTGCTTGATTAAACGCATCAACATATCCCCCCTGCTTTATTACAGCAAATATTATCTGTGGTCCATTAGGAAGATACATCGGTTACGTCAATGTAAATTTCACCCAAGGCAGAAATTAACAACAAGTTTTTCGATTCGGTAGTGATAAATCGGTTTGCAAAATTGTTTAGAAGTATGAAACAAATAATGTAAGTACCGCACCGATCACTCAACCCTCTCATTACAATGACGGTCAGCTGCCTAAACATAGGTATAGTGCGACCTCCACAAGGAGGTGCAGTCATTCATTCATTCATTCATTGCGTAGTCTGTCTTACGACAGGTCCACTCAACAGAGTACGATCTAGTGCTTATCTTTTCAATTTCAATTTCAATTTCAATCTTTCCTGCTATAACTTGTTTTAGAGGGCTATTCCTAACCAAAATGTGACCAATCCAGTTAGTCTTCCTCTTGTTATTGTACGTATAACGTTCCTCTCCTCATTTGCTATATGTAGTACTTATTCGATTTGCACTCCATAGTATGCATGCATTAAGTACAATGTACGTCAGCACTAGATAATGAATAGGTCTATTCTTGCCAGAGTATAGAGGCTCTAAATTATTAGCAACACGATAAATTTTCTGGGCGCTTTTTACAGAAGTCATAGAAGTTACGTAATATCTGCTTATTTACAATGAACGTATTTTATAGTCCTGACATTAACAGTTACTTTATTTCTACTGGGCCATATACATCAGTAACTGGGATGTTTCATGCAGTGTTCCTGTTATACAAAACAGATAAGGCACCAGTCGTATGACAAACCCGCAAGTTACTTCCGGTCCACTGAAAAAAAAACGTTAAGATTTCTGTATTCTGAGATGTGACGTCATGTTGTATGATGGCTAAGTGACGACGTTTTGGAGGCACCTGCTGCCTCGATCTTCGTCCTCTTAAGATTGGTGAGTAGTTTTTGTAAATCGTGAAGGAATTTATTGAACAGGTGACTAACTGTCCAGGGCTGAAGGAAATGTGATCATAACTGTTGTACCCCTAAGTAACCAGTTGCTCAACCATCGACTGTCTAGTACCTCCCACTAAATGGACACTGCTACGAAATTCATTGCTTAAAGTATCTGCACCTTGCACATACTGTACTTCATCTTCAGGTATGGAAAACACTATGACCACGTTTCGGATAACATATTTCTTTAAATCTTTATAAAAAAAAAAGACACATACCTAAACACAAACCACTATAACATGCAGTATGCAGTTAATATTATGGAATGTCCTGTTTTCATTTGCTTTTTAATACACTGCAGCTGATGTTCTGTGTTCTGAATAACTGTCACTGCTCAAGAGAAGTTGTGTGATATGAATCTATGAATACGTTCTACAGTTATGAAGAAAGCACGCTCAGATAATACGTAACTAGAATATTTCATTGTAATCTGCAGAGTAAATAAAGCATGATTCGAATATAAAATTACATCTGCAGTGCTTACGTTTTCTTGCGTGTAACGGCTGAATCACAGGCCTTGCCATATATATATATATATATATATAAGGTGATATAAGTAAATAAATATGAATGTCGAAAGCAGGGGGATTTTTTGTGGTAAAGATAATAAGCTGCGGTTCCATCAAGTTGGGAAATTTCTTCGCCTTTTGGTTGGTAGGTAAAGAGCGCACGAGTTTTTAAGGTTCGGATATGTGATGAGGTAGGTCAGGCACTAATTTAATCACGCAACAGTCTCGGTATAGACAGAGACAAATGATGGCCCAGGGTCCTGACATTCAGTCTTACACATTTGTCCTGCAGGAGTGGGGATCTGAAACATACAGAAATACAGGCTTGTTCCATTTCTGTTCCACGTCTGTTCTTCGTATCGTAATTACATCTTCATTCTTTGGTTTTACCCCAAGATAATTATACTGCGGTGGGTCGGGTAGTTCAGTCGGTATAGCGACTGACTACGGGGTGGACGGTCCGGGATCGAATCCCGGTAGGGACGAGATTTTCCGCCCGTCCAGACCGGCCCTGGGGCCCACCCAGCCTCCTGTAAAATGGGTACCGGGTCTTTCCTGGGGGTAAAGAGCGGCCGGGGCGTGGGGCTGACCGCCCACCCCATCTAATGCCGATATCCTAGAAAGAGTACAGCTATACCTCTACTCGCCCTAAGGGCCTTCATGGCCTGTAAACAGGATGAGGCCTACCTAATTATACTGCACAATACTGCCGGACAAATATTTAATACGGATTTTTTTGCAAATGCTGGTAATTGTTCCTTTCTTATGAAACTACAAATTTCGAAGTTGGTTCTTTCCAAAAATGGTCCTTTGTAAGTAAGAATATTTTTCAGTCATATATAATCTTAAACAAGCATAGATTTCGAGCATTACAAGAATAGTTTCTTAATAATTTTGAACATTTAGGCGGTTGTCATTTCTGTATAATTTTCTCTATTTTGCTACATCTTAAGAAAATTCTTTTCTAAATGTCACAGACTCCAAAACGGAATCCAGTCTCCAAGTTACGAGAATCTGCTCTACAATAATCCTCGCTTTGCACTGAAGGGATGACTTACGGAAATTCCCTTAATTTATTCCTGGGACAATTCTATTGAACAAACATGGGAACGGCGTCCTCTGGGAGCAGCAAATAGTCTCCCAGCTAGTGACGAAATGCTCCGTTCTTTTTGATACTAGTAAGTTCATCATCGTGTCCACAGGCGTCTAACATTGAACCCTGCCCCAAACCAATTTCCTTACAGACCTGTTCCGCCATTAATTTTCCATGTCTCACCTTGGCTTCACAAGTGCTCTCCTGTCTCCGGGAATCTAAATGAAAATATGTATGCAACATACAAGTTCTTCGCCATTCATCCTTCATTCACGAAAGGTAATAACACTCGGAAGACTTCGCTGGGTGCAAGACGATCCACGATGTAAAACTGCGTCCGCATATGTTTGAGTTTTAACGAAACTTTGGTGCCGAAAATAAATATCAGCATATTTGAAGCTGTGCCCACTATAATATATGTAATTCTTGAAATTCTTTCCAATCTTCCAAGAATTTTCGTCTTACATACAAATACATTCCCTTGTTCTGCCACAAAACATAGCCTAATGATGGTATATTTTAATTACGATTTCAGCCGTATGTGATGTGACTCGGTGCCGTCAGGTAGACAGGTACACATGTTTCCGAAAAAATGCAGTCTTACTGCGCGGTGGAAGGAACTCGCGAAATGAGAGAAAAAAATTTGCGTGATATAAGGGAGAGTTTGAACAGCTTTTAGGGAGAACAGGAATTACTGACCAATTTGTGGTATGACCCTAAAAGTAAATACTGAAATATGACGAGTTGAAACGCAAGAACATCGTCATACCTGACGTCCTAAAACAATCAAGACGACTAAATGACGTCATAAATTTTTTATATATCATAAAACGCATTCAGTTAAACTATAGTGAGTACAGTAAATTTCAGAGTACGTACATTCTAACTTGACGTGAGCATTACAGTGTTTCTGCCTTCCCTAGAAACACTGTTGAAAGCAGTATTCCTAAGGCCATGAAGGAGGCTATCCGTGCCAGGTTTGAGGTTCTCAGGGCGGAGATGCTGAAGGTTTGGGTCTTCTGCTATGGATTGCTAAGTCGTTAGGTAAAAATCTCCCGAAGTTTCGAAGGATCGCAGTGACTTAATCTTCAGTTTTATGCAGTCCAAGAAGACGACATCTCAGAAATCTTGATTTTGCAGGGTAAAGATTCTCATATCATAAGCCCATTTTTGGATCAACAGTGAATAATCCAACGCGCCTAAAAACCGCTTTACCATAATTATTGAGGCCTATTGTCACGAGGTAGAATCAAGTTCCTCATTTACAGCCGGATTTCAAGTAGTGAAGCCAAGAGTCAAGCTACGTGGCACGGCAGATTGCGGAGAATTAAAATTAACTTCAGTACCGAGTGATGGAAATAAACGTCACTGCGAAGAAAGATTATGCATTTGGTTGCCTGGAATAACGTGACCCCGTTCGCGACATCAAGTGCAACACCGTGCCCAGATCCTCTGGAGTACCGGGTATTTAAGAGATCTGAATCATATAATGATGTCACCTGCAATTCGATACTGGCCTGTTAATTACAGTTTCTGACCGGTTCACTGTTTGTAGTACGGACTAATATCACACCACAAAAAATTTAACTTTTAGTCGAAAGTACTGTGACTTAATTTTAGGGTTTTAAAGTTGTTCCTGGTGGCCGCGAGGTTTAAGGCGTGGGTCTACGCCCGCTCGCTTGCTGGGATTGCGGGTTCGAATCCCGCCGGGGACATGGATGTCTGTCTCTTGTGAGTGATGGGTGTTGTCAGGTAGAGGTATGTGGAGACGGGCCGATCACTCGTCCAGAGGAGTTCTACGCAGTGTAGTATGTTTCGCTGAGTGTGATCTTGAAGGCTCGACAATGAGGAAGCCTAGAACCGCGTAGGGCTGTTGAGCCATAAAAAATTGTTCCCCGTAAGAGGCGGATAATTAAATTGGTTTGCCGATTATGGTGGATGTGCAGTCTAAAGCGTGGGTCTGCAGCCGGTCGATTGCTGGGATAGCGGATTCTAATCCCGCTGAAGGCATGGATGTTCGTCCCATATGTTTGTTGTTTGTCGTGTAGGTAGCGGTCTCTGCGACGGGCTGATCACTCTTTCAGAGGAGTCCTACCGTGCGTGCGTTTGTGTGTGTGTGTGTGTGTGTGTGTGTGTGTGTGTGTGTCTAATTGTGTATGATTTTGAAACCTCAACAGTGAGGTGGCCTAGGCCCCATTTGGGCTGTTGTGTCATAGAAAAAGAAATAAATTGCTTTCAACAAATTCCTTGTACGAGGGGGTGCTGATAAGTCCTTAGCCCAACTTACTTCCCGATGTCGTAGGACGGAATCGATAGTGTCGTTGGAAGGAGGAGTCTGTTCATGTACCGAATTGCAAGTCTTTTTTTGTTACTGAAGCTGAAAAGAGCCATGTCAGGCGACGCGCGCGATTTCAACAACATGGAGACGCGAGCTGTCAAGTGTTTTTTTTTTTGCAAGGCAAGGCGCCAAAGTAAATTCACGCCATTCTGATATAAACATTAGGGGAATATGCACCACCGTATGCCACCGTCAAAAACTGGGTGTCCCAGTTTAAACGTGGTGATTTTTCCACCTGTGATGCACCTCGTCCTGGACGACACAAAACAGTGGTCACCCCGGAGATTATTGATCAAATTCACGAGCTAATCTTGGATGACCGACGGAGTTCGGCTAAATCAGTAGCTGAACAACTGGGCATCTCACGTGAGCGGATTGGGTCCATCATTCATGAAGATTTTGACATGTGGAAGTTCTCCGCGAAGTGGGTCCCGAAATGCCTGAACGCGGATCAAAAACGTCAACGGTGCCAAACGTCTGAGCAACATTTGGAATTTTTTTCGGCGCGATCCAAATGATTTCCTGTCGCGATTGGTGACCATGGACGAAACCTGGTTATATCGCTATGACCCGGAGACAAAGCAGCAATCAATGCAATGGCGGCATAGCGGCTCACCCCGCCCAAAAAAATTCCCAGTGCAAAAATCAGCTGCAAAAGTTATCGCCTCGATTTTTTGGGATCAAGATGGCGTCCTCCTCATTTATTATCTTCGAAAGGGCCAAACTATCAACGCCGAGTATTACTCATCTCTGCTGGTGCAACTGAAGGACATTTTGAAAGAAAAACGCCTCGGGAAGTTCACCAAGGGGGTCTTGTTCTTGCACTACAACACCCCGGCTCACCGGGCACTTGAAACCCAGAAAATACTGGCCTACCTGGGTTTCCAATGTCTTGATCACCCATCCTATTCTCCGGATCTGGCCCCGTCGGACTACCACTAGTTCCCTGGACTGAAAAAACAATTGAAAGGTCGTCATTTTTCGTCCGACGCGGAGGTCATTGCTGCCGCTGAGACCTGGTTGGACGGACAACCTTCTTAATTTTTTTTTTTTTTTT
>Ga0123354_10016967_pt1 | contig 11405 bp, 9 predicted proteins | sample TergutLab28metaG_2_FD_97872 | JGI IMG/M metagenome (GOLD analysis project Ga0123354, IMG submission 97872) | Labiotermes labralis P4 segment gut microbial communities from Petit-Saut dam, French Guiana - Lab288 P4 | ecosystem: Host-associated > Arthropoda: Insects > Digestive system > Gut ... | reverse complement strand
TTAAACTTTTTAACATTCATCCTGAAACCCCCCCCAAAACCCACTTAAATGACACCCATGCTATTTTCCCGAACGCGATCTTTGACCCCCTCCTAAAAACCCCCCGTCAATAACCCCCCCCCCACCCTTCACTTCCCTCATGCGGTCAATACCCCAAATACTCCAACACAAGGCACTACAGCCACATAAGAAACCAGGCCGCCTCAAGAAATAGCGCGCACGCACACGCACCATCTCTACGCACCAAAAGTGACAGTTTGGATTTACATTGTGATCTAGTTGAATTCAGTAGTGAAATGTGGTTGCTGATAAACTATAAGCTGTACATACAACGGTTCTAAACACCATCATTAGTACCAACCAGTTCAGTATCTATATAACGCGAAAGTATTATCTTACTAGAATGAACTTCGTTTCACGTAATTCCTGAGGCCAATACACTTCAAATTATATTTCATAGAAAACAAAACTGAAACTGCCCCCCAAAAAAAGGGGGGGGGGTTTCCCCCCAACTGATATGTTAATGCATTTACAACTGGAAGTAATTCATTCCGCTCAAAGGAATTCTACAACTCAACCGCCCTACCTCAACCATGGAGTTTTTCCTCCACGGTATAACGGCCATGAATTATCCACCACGGCACTGTCTGTCTACCACCTCAGTATGAAAAAATACAAAATGCAGTTATCCAATGCACACCCCTGTTGGGCACCATACATATTGGTCCAGGTCCACAACCCAATCGCAGCCGTGTTGCATTACTTAGAACATTGTTATTAAGAGCGCTTTGTATCTGTACCACTAGAATTAACGTTAGTTCATGCTACAACAACAACAAAAAAATTGTGAACGAGAATTCGTCATCATCAACAGACACGTTGTATATTGTATAGTTACTTTATAACAAGAAGGAGTACAACCTGAAGATGGCCAATATAGTGTCCGAAACATGTAGTTATTGATAGCTAAGTGTACAACCTGTAGCTATAATAAATATAGTTGTGTTTTGACTGTACGTCTGCCATAGTTGTGATTTGATTAACACAACGGAGATGTCTCACCTCAAAGTTATAGTCCGGGACTTATCCCTGCGACCACAAGAACTGGGAAAATTTAGGTGAAGTGCGAGATAGCAGTCTGACACTTATTACATGAGAGTCCCAGAGCTGGGTCCCGGTTGTACGGCATATCGAACTGACTGAGAAATAGAGATTGCAGTGTCCGCTGGGATGTAACACCGTGTTGTTTGGTAGACAGATAGACAGGCCAAAGGTAGCTAGACGACAGACGGTTGGATGGATGAATGGATGGATGGATGGATAGTGAGATAAGCTACTTTTTATCAGGATTGAGGAGTAGAAGGTTCCTTCTGTGCGTTGGTATTTAACTAGCAAACTGTACGGCAAATCCGGCGTTTGTGTAGTGTCCTGTTCTTATATACGCAACTAAATAAAGAATAACGTAGGGTCAAAGTGCAGGACTTCACACTCCATAATACAGTCATCTTCATAGTCATCTCCGCAGAGCCTCAGATCTGAAGCAGGCATTGTGGGCAAAGCGTAACTGTTTCGAAATTGTTCGCCCTCACTTGTTTGTCTACCTGCTACCTAGGGAAAAGTGTGTAGGACATCAGATGTGTTATATTGTTCTCTAGAACGTTTGTTTGTACAGTAACAGCTGCTATAATTATTCAGCGAGTTACGCACTGTTTATGCTTGAGATGCACTCAGAAACGTATGTCGATCTTCATGTAAGGTGTTATTTATTTTTCCGAAATTTAATCCAAATCGGAATATGTGCACAGGTAACTGCCCATTGTCAAATTTCATGAAGTCTTTCCAGCGGTTCACGAATTTTTTACATGCAGACGTACAGACATGCGAACATGGCGAAGCCGGTGGGCGCGTTTTTTGCAGATTGGCTCTGTGAAGGAGCATACAATCGCGACAGTGATATACGAGTCTTTAGAATTATAATGGATTCGGGCTGACTACCCCGGGCTCGGTACCTAGACAACCGGGTATTCGTGGTTCATTTCTCGGTTGGGTTACGGATATTCTCTTCCCCACAATGCCCAGACCAGCTCTCGTTTCCATCGAGCCTCCCATATACGAGTACTGGGAGCTCTTTCTCCAGTGTTAAAGCGGCAGGGTCGTGGAACTAGTTACGCAGCACCGTCTTGCGCCTAGGTTTCAAATGCCTGGATTGTATCTGCACTACCTCATAAATATGTATTATTCAGCACTGGACAACGTTACCTCTTTTTTTTATTACATACAAATCTCAGAATTGGTGTTCGAGTAGTCTGAAAGATGCGTCCAGCCTACATTTGGTTGTGCTTCCATTCTTGTCCCCTCGTCATTGTGGACGACATCCGAGCTAGATCCGGAGTAGCGCCCCGTTACTTTTAGCCCACGGCTCGGGGTGTTTGTCACAGAGGCGATTCTTCAAAGACAGGCTGGTTGAGGCGCACTGAAGTTCCCGTATTTTAATCCACGGATGTAACAGTTCTCTACACAGCCAGCAACAGTCGCTCTGAGCATCACGTGCTGTGGAACAATTTTAAGACAGAGTGCTGGCATTGCAGTGACACCCTGTTTGAAGTAATAATAATAATAATAATAATGCAAAACCTGGATATGAAAACTTCTAACCATCCATGGACATTATTACCCAAAGGCATAGATCGCTTGTATGTTCCCAGATAATAGGGAGGAAGGGACCTGATGCAGTTAGAGGAAGCGTACACAGTAGAAGTTACAAAACCGGTGGAATATGCAGACAGTAAGCAATATCCATTAATACAGATCGCCAGAACGCACAAACGCATCAACTCAGCAGTATTACAGACAGCTAGACTCCTCAAAACAGAATTACAGAGAGGAACAAGACAAATAAATGACGACGTTGCAAAGAAGACAAAAGAAAGATGGCTAAGGAAGAGGATGCTTCGACATTTCTCACATGACTTAGATGAAAAGCTGGTGGATAATGAATAGTCATATCGATGGCTAAAATTGGGAGACATTAGGGAAGAAACAAAGTGCAATAGTGACAGCTCAAGACCAAGCAATAAGTACAAAAGTATTTTAAGAATAAAATTTTGAAGGAAGAAATTTACAGTAAATACCGGTTATGTAAAGGACATGAATAGACTCTTGACCATCTAACCCCAGGATACCTCGTTTTGGCGAAGAATGAATACTTAATGAGACACAATAACGTTTTTGCACATTGACGTTACTGAATATGCAAAGCCCTAGGCTTCGAAACGACAGACAAATGGCACACAGGCGCGCACGCACGCACACAAACTCCCCCCCCCACACATACACACACAGAGCAGTGACAGCAAATAGGCCAGATATGCTTACGTACTTACTTACTTACTTATTTACTTACTGCATGGAACAGAGTCCTTCTGGAGAGGCTAACCGGTTTTCAGCCGGTGAAGAAATTCCCCGCATTTCATGGAACCCGAAGATCCATTACCGCATTCACAAGTGCCCGCCAACTGTCCCTATCTTGAGTCAGCTTGATGCAGTACATACCCCCACATCCCACTTCATGAAGATTCATTTTAATGTTATCCTCCCATCTACGCCAGGGTCTCCCAAGTGCTCTGTTTCCCTCAGGTTTCCCCACCAAAACCCTGTATACGCCTCTCCTATCACCCATTCGCGCTACATGCCCGGCCCATTTCATTCTTCTCGATTTTATTAGCCGAACAATATTGGGTGAGGAGTACAGATCATTAAGCTCCTCATTATGTAATTTTCTCCACTCTCTTGTTACTTCGTCCATCCTAGGCCCAAATATTCTCCTCAGCACCGTATTCTCAGACACCCTCAGCCTACGTTCCTCCCTCAGTGTCAGCGACCAAATTTAACTCCCATACAAAACAACGGGCAAAATTGTAGTTCTGTATATGTCAGCCTTTAAAATTTTTGGGTAGCAAACTGTAAGACACAAGATTCTGCACCGAATGATATCAAGCATTCCCTGACTTCAGTCTGCTCTTAATTTTTTCCTGAATAGAATTTTGATTTGTTAAGGTTGGCCCCAAATATTTGAACTCTTCCACCATTTCAAAGGGTTTATTATCATTCTTCATATTATGATTTCGTCCTGCATTCTGATCTCCAGACATGACCATGTACTTAATTTTTTCAACATTTAGTTCTGCGTTTTCCAGTATATTATGTACGCTTCCTTCCAGCTATCAGCATAAACCAGAAGCTGATGTGTACCATTTAATTTCATGCCATCCTATTTTACCTGAACCGTCCTAATGTCGTACTCTAAAGCAAAGTTGAAAAGCAATGGCGATAGAGCTTCTCCTTTTTTCATACTGTTTCTAATAGGAAACGTGTCCGACAAATTCTTGCCTACCCGGACTCTGCTATACGTTGCAGTCAGACACATTTTTATTAGCCTTACCAGTTTCATGGGGATATCATACTGGATGAGAATATTATACAAGACCTCCCCCTAATTGAATCATAAGCTTTCTTGAAGTCTGTAAAGAGCTGATGCACTGCTTCGTTGGATTCCTATTTTTTCTCAAGCGTTTGACGAAGTCACAGATATATGTTCAGTAGTTGACCTGTTGCGTCGAAAACTACACTGATATTCTCCAATAATTTCCTCTGCATATGGAGTTAACCTTGAGAACAGGATGTTGGATAAAATTTTGTACGTAGTTGGCAAAAGCGATATGCCCTTATAATTACTACAATATGTTTTATCGCCTTTCTTATAGATACGTTTGATACAATAATCGACTCCTTCCACTCCTCAAGCAATTCCTCCTTTTTTCAAATAGCAATAATAAGTTTGTGGATCTCATAGCGAATTATTCTACCCCTTCCTTAATCAGTTCTGCTGGGTCTCGATCAATACCTGGTGATTTTTTTTTACTGTTTAGCGTTTCAATAGCCATCTCAGCATTAGAAGCACTTGGCTGAGGCAGTAGTGGTTCTGTTGTATGTATTTCTGTCTGCCTGACATCATTAACCCCGTGTACATTCAATAGCGGGGAGAAATAGTTACTCCACCCTAACCAAAATACTGTGGGAATCTGCAACCAAATCACCCTTCTCATCCTTTACTATATTACTTCTAGGCTAGTTACCGTTCTTAAAGCCATTGAATCCCCTAATACAAGTCCCTAATATTTTTTTTATCTTACTGTTAGTTTAAAGTTCCTCAATTTTATCTTTCAGATGTGCCCTCTTTTTGTTCCTGAAATGTCTCCTAGCTTCACGTCTTACATTCTGCAGATTATCTACACTACTTTGGCTTGGATCCTGTACCCACTGCATTTTAGCCTGCTTCCTTTGATCTATAAATCGTAAACATTCTTCATCAAACCACGGTTTATGATCTTTCAGTTCGTGCAGACCTAGATTTTTCTTTAGCTGAGGTTTCGATTTTCTCTTCAGTGTTCTCCCAAGCCCTATTTATGTCCTCGCTGTCACTCAAGTTCTCCAAAGCTGCAAATCTGTTTGAAATCTCAATCTGATGCTGTGTCCTAACCTCCAGCTCATATAGCTTCCTGAGATTAAATCTTTCCCCATCAAACTTCTGTGCTGTTTGTTTACTTACTGCCAATCTTTCCCTAACTTTGCAACCACCGGACAGTGATTATTATCACAGTCAGCTCAATAGGCCAGATATAATAATTAAAAACAAAAAAGAGAAAACATACATACTGATAGATATGGCATTACCCGCAGACAAAAATGTTGTGCAAAAGGAAGCAGAAAAGAAGCTGAAATACATGAAATGTATGATTATACCGGTAATAATTGGAACCACCGGAAGAGTAACAAAGGGTTTTAAGAAAAATTTGGAAGCCATACCAGGAACACATTCAGTAGATGCACTACAATAGACATACCAGGAACATCACACATAATACGGAAAGTACTGCAGTCTGAAACTTGAACTTTAGCGGTGGGGATCACCGTTTTTTCAAGAGAAGTACCGGGAGGAAAAGGCCTGTGATACGAGACAACCTGTTTATCATTATTATAGTGTGTTCCGGCAAAGTTAAAAAACGAGACATGGTTTTGGAAGTGAAACTGTTTTCGTTTATGAATCTCCGTTCAAGGTATATCATATGTGTGCACACCGAACTGCCATTTTGGTCTGGTACATATTATTAGTCAAGCATTTCCAAACTGCCATTTTGGTCTTGTACGTATTGTTCAAGCATTTGGTCAGAAACCTCTCGGTTATTATACATCCTTTAATTCAGTATAATCTGCATCGTAGTGCCCCAAAACAGAGGCCGCGAACCCTACCGTACCGCCTTTTCTGAAGCCCTAGAAATCCCACGGTTCAATCCCATACCTGTGCCGCTTTCTGCTCCATTGTACTTCCCTGTGTGTCCTTACATTCATCTAGCCATTCTGTTCGTATCGGTGCTGGTAGCGATAACCGCGCTAAAGACTCTGTCCTAGTAGATGTAGGCCAGAGGTGACTGGAGGGAAATACAACCTGCGGCTGGGAGGGGAAAAGCGTCGAGCACTGTCTGCTCCACAGTCGGTGGGACGTCTTTGTGTGGCATTGTGGAGATTTACGTTACGGGTTAGTTACCAAAAAGAAGTGGTGCCTATCATTCTCATTGCTGTAGCACCGCCCGATATCTGCTGCTGTACAGTTGTTTCTTAGTTGTTAGCTTGTTGTAGTTTAGAAGTAACACAAACCACACTCATTTAGTTGGTGAGGCAGCTTCTTAAATTTCACTATGTGTATTTCACGATTCAAAGAAGTCGACACTTTTATCTGCCTGTCACTGGGTTACCATACTTCCCTGTGTTTGGTGAGGCTGCATGAACCAGTAGCAGCAATGTAGTGAGAACATCATTGTAGGTTGGTGAACGATTCATTTATACTGTGGCAACAGATGTAAAAATAAAAACCTATATTACCGGTGCCAGCCGATACCTCAGTCATTGTGCCAGAGGTTTGCCCTGTAAGTTCCTCCCACACCCAACAGCTGCGGCTTTGTCATGCAGTCCTACTTGACACGATATTGCACAATTGCGCCAAGCCAAGGTCTTTCGAGGCACGTATGCCAGAAAAGATGAATATAGCAGGAGGTGATGAACCCGTGTACTTAGCGAGTGGAGGTGGAGGTAGTAGCTGTGCAAACAGACCTGTTCCATTCAACTGGTTGGTTTGCCCCATTTTTGGTTCGCTTTATGATACAAAAACGAAACAGCTAAAGTGAATTACGTTTTTAGGATACAAGTGAAATGGACAGATATGGTAAAAGAATTTGTGTTTACTGAGACATTGTAGTGAATAGGAACACAAGTATACACAGTAGTTCAGGATATGAATATGAGCTGCAAGTGGACACTAGCGTTTACTCGTCTACTCTGAGGATGGAGGCAGCACGTTCCTCACAAATATTGGTGCGTATCTGTAGAATTATACGGCGTCGTTTTGGATCTACAGAGTCAGGTCTTATTTCATAGTCCTGTACCTGTAGGCTCTGAGGTGTCCCGAGGGAGTTCCCATTGGTCCTTTTGTGAGGCCGACAGCTCAGTGTTAAGAACTGGTACTGCAGCCCACCTCCGGTCAGAAGGAGGTGATAGGTCAGCTTCATGAATATACCGTTTGATCCCGGGGATGGAACTTACATCTGACTCCAGAACCAGTTTGGACGCAGTAGACAAGAGACAGTTTTTGTCTGTGTCGGGAATTGAATCCCGATTCCATGGTATTTCAGTCCGTGTCTTGATCACTAACAAGTACACAAAAAGCGTTCTGCAAACATCACTTAATTGACAAACTTTCACAGTGTTGACACTCCTGCCGGGATGAAGTGATGGTGGTGGTAGTGTTGGTACTGGTGGTGGGGGTGTTGGTGGTGGTGGTAGTGTTGGTACTGGTGGTGGGGGTGTTGGTGGTGGTGGTACTAGTAATGTTGGACGCTTTAACAGGAGACGTGGAAAAGTGGAACGAGAAGAGCTCGAAACACTAGGATATATAATCGTGAATGAAACTTGATACCTACAAATATGCTGGTATACAACAGTCTAGAAATATTCACCATACTAAGATTAAGAAGCAACTAACTGAACCGATCAGTAGATATTAAAAACTCAATTAAATAACAAAAACCTTACGAAGACAATCAGTACTTGCGTTATGCCATCATTAACCCACTCGTATGACATTACATCATAGTCTCAACTCAGAGTGTAGAACGAATTATAAGAACTAAACTGATAAAAACTGGTTTTGAAAGGTTTCTGCTGCCGAAAAACGAGAGCGGTGTGGGGATCACGATTTGCACAACATCCACAGTAAAGGTACAGCAATCCCTATTTAGTCCCTGAGGGCTCCACGAAGTTGAGGCTTCCAGAGTTTCTGGACAGTCAGCACACGGAGGTGGTAAGGTTGTCAGCCCTGCTGACAGGCCGCCTCTACCCCCAGGATATATTCCTGGTACTCTTTTCTGTTAGAGGCTGAGTCGACCCCAGGGCCATAATACGGCCGGAAGGATTATGTCGATGAAAAATTCGAACCCACGACCTTCCGGCTTGTAGCGCAGTGCCTTAACCAACCGCACTATCGCGTGCCCCCAACCTCCACAGCAGCCACGCTAAATCATTAAGAACTTATATTCACAACAAGAAAAATACCTCCCACCTGCATCGAATTGCAGTTGAACTCGGCCATGAGGACCTCGTTGTGTGCGACACTTCGGCTGTGGCGTTGTACATTTTGCAATACCAACTAATTACCCACAAGGCACGTGTTTTTCTTCCTTGCATAGTACGACATACATGAGAGCATCTACCTCGGATACAGCGACATTGCCAGCCATCATATCCAGTGTAATTTTCCAAGAAGTAGGTTATTTTGAGAAGTCTGCCATTTCCACGTCCTCGCTTTAAGGTAGCTACATAAATTCCAGGCCTGGAAAATGACAATAGTAACGATAATTCACTTTGTGAGTAAAGTTGCCCTCTGCGTTTCTAGCACTGCAGTTAACAGGAAACTGGTAACATGATAACAGGGATGGTGTCATGAATAAAAGGAGGGTTTTGAGCGTCGAAGGAAAAGTTACAGTGATACAAGTGGAAAAATAAAGCTGACGTCTGTTGGGAATTTGGTCTCGTAAATTCTACGATCCAAACGATTTGGAAAACAGAACCAAGAGAGAAGTGACAATGTCCCTTTGACAACTTTTGTACGTAATTGTAATTTAAATTTGAAATAATCGCAGCGTTAACATTAAGTAATATGCCTGCGGCCCCGTCTTGAAATATTTTTCTTTCACTTTTACCACACACCTCGCTTAGAGCGACACCCGTTTATAACGACACAATTTATTCGGGCCCTACGATGACGTAACCGAGTTCGACTGTGTATGTGAAACATTAATTACATTTCTGTTAAATTCCATGATCCTCTACCAGAACAAAATGAAAAAATCAGAACGACGCAAGAAAGAATAAGTGTGAAAGAGCAAAACCCTGCACGGAGTACACGCGTGTGACCTTGCAACACAGGATGTCGATAAATTAGAATCGAACGCATGGCTAACGGCTGGCGTACTCTTCCCAGAACTGGATTTATGATAGCCGTCCAGAATCAGGTCATTAGTACCAGTAATTATAAGAAGCGATTTTGAATGATCCGAACACTACCACAGATATCAGCAAAAATTGCCCAGAGAAATACGTGGGTAGAAACAACTTAACATGCTACCGGTTTATGTTGTGTACTGGCTCAAGGCCATAGCACCATCTTCACAATAAAGTTGCCAACACAATCCATCAAATTTGGCTATCAAATGCGCACTGTCAAAGGGACCATCAGTGCCGTATTATACATATGAGCCACAGTCCTTTACATCGTTCATTCCATGCATTATGACACATTCAAACTTTGATGACACCAACAAATGCCCAGTTCTATAACCTATGTATTTTTCAATTACTTAGCTCCTACATGTTTCGGCATTGTCGCCATCTTCAAGGAGCTTACATCATAATATCTTTAAAACGCACAGCAATAAATATTTTACAATACCTGTACATTTGTTGTGACATCAGTAGTTCAGAATTTGATTAAAATTATTATATATATAAAATATTGTTGTTAATACGGCGATAATTGTTTGTTGCTATGATCGAAAGATGTACAAGTCTCCCTCACAATTAGTTTTTGTTTGCAGACATCTATGTTGATCCAAATTGGATTCCGTTCCTGTATGTTGTGTTGGTCAACTATCCACAGCAATAGACCGGACATAGTTTTGCTTAACAAAGCAATCGATTAGATTAGATTAGTGATTGGTTTGGAGTTCTTTCGGTCCCGTTGCACCTAGGCCTTTGACGGGCCCTTAGTGCCCCATAATCTGATGCAAGTTATGGTTGCCCAGTTCCTGTACTGAAGTTTCAGATTGCCCCCACGCTTAAACTTCCTCTGGGTCCAAGAAAGGAACCCAGATATGCATGTCTGAGTGAAGCCAGAGTTTCGCACTCTCACAGAATGTGGGCTGAGGTTCCTTCCTTCTGCTTCACACCTCCTACATAAGGGGCTATTGGTCAGCCCCATTAGGTAAAGATGTCTTCTAAGGGTTCTATTTCCAGTACGAAGGCCAGTAACAACCCTGGATTGTAGGACATAAGTCTGGTCTTTGCAGTTGGAGTAGGACCCGAAATCAATTTTCGATCCTGTCTCTGGGGAGTCCCCCAAGACCGGTTCATGTTTAACAAACTTTTTAACAGTGTCGTCTCTTGGGAGCTTGTCGGCAATTTTATTTCCTTGTACCCCAGAACGTCCAGGGACCCAAAACAGCCCCGCAGTATGCCGGGTGGAAATGTCATTCATCGCCTTTTGGCATTGTTGTTCCAATGGAGACGTTGTTTTGGCAGCCTGAAGAGCTTTCAGAGCCGCCTGATGGTCAGAACGAATACTAATTTATTTCTCTGACCTTGACCAAACCATCAGAGAAGCGTACTTACTAGACGTAGCTTTTCCCAAAAGTCACAGCCTTCACAGAGCAATTACCGATAAGCCCCAGCAGTATACAGATTAGAGAGGAAGAGATTATAAAAATGACAACTGGTAACGGCCTGTATAATACAGCCAGTGTTCTCTACGACGGGTAATATTCCAAACAAATTACGCGAAACTAGAAAACTACTTAATTTCCGCCCTGCCATATGTATTCCAATTTAGACATCAGTAATGCTTAACCTTTTGGAGCCGGAATTATTTTTTAAATTTTAGCACACCCTGTATATAGAATGTGAATAACACAGGAACCAAATACGTTAGAATTATGAAACAAACTGCATTTTGAAGAGAAAAAAACGGAGAGTATATACCATGTTTAAAATATTCAGTACCTATATTTGTTGAATAAATA
>Ga0123354_10016966_pt1 | contig 11405 bp, 11 predicted proteins | sample TergutLab28metaG_2_FD_97872 | JGI IMG/M metagenome (GOLD analysis project Ga0123354, IMG submission 97872) | Labiotermes labralis P4 segment gut microbial communities from Petit-Saut dam, French Guiana - Lab288 P4 | ecosystem: Host-associated > Arthropoda: Insects > Digestive system > Gut ... | reverse complement strand
TAAGGTTCCCAGATTTTGTGACAATGGCACAGGATGGTGGTAAGGTTGTCAGCCTTATGCACCGGCCGCCTTTACCCCCAGGAAATACTCCTGGTACTCATTTCTGTTAGAGGCTGAGTCGACCCCAGGGCCATAGTGCAATCGGATGGATTTTATATCAATGAAAAATCCACTTACACCAATTGGGATTGAACCAGCGACCTTCCAAACAGTAATGAGTACCAGGAATATTTCCTGGGTTGTAAAGGCGGCCAGTGTGTAGGGCTGACAACCTTACCACCTTCCTGTGCCAATTGTCATGAAGTCTGGGAGCCTCAACCTCCTGGAACCCTCAGGGCCTGTCCAGGCCTGTCATGGGATTGCTTTTTTCTCCCTTCGCACATCAAACACTGTGACTGTTGTTATTAAGTAAAATGATTTTTTTTGTATCATGGACATAGTGTATTGACTTACAGGTTCTGTTAGTCTGTGAAATTATTGGACTGCAGTTGTAACTCACTGGGTGACCTCTTTTATTTGCAGTGAAAAAGCATTTTTAGACCCATTTGCAAAAGTATAAAAAGTGACTGTTTCCTTTGTCATGTCTGTCTGTTAGTCTATGTCTCTCTGTCTGACTGTCCATGGGAACAACATGGCTCCCACTGGACAGATTTTCATGAAATTCGATATTTGAGGATTTCCTGAAAATCTGCTGAGAATATTAAAGTTTAATTAAAATCTGATAAGAATAATGGGTACACTTCATAATAATATCTTGCTGTATTTATCTGATAGTGAGAAATGTTTCAGCCAAAAGTAGTAGAGAGTATCAGAACGCACATTGTATGTTCAATAACTTTTTTAGAGCCAGACTGGCCACAGATGATGATAATATGGTGCATGCCTTTGTATACCAGATAATTAAGCAAAAAATACAGACGCACACTCATAATATTTAATACATTTTGCTTTTCCATGGCCACAGTGGTTGTGTGAACACACCTCGATGTTATGTTACATGTGCATTGCGTATCTTATTCTATTATGATATTGGTTGTCTTTTATATATAATTAAATTAAATGTAGCTGTTCAAAAACAGATTCTATCTAAGCTGTCAGTTTGTTTGTGAGGTATGCAGTAGGACATGATGTGATGCCCTAGGTATTGACCTGAGTAAAAGCATCTATTTGTTACTAATCATATTAAAACTATGAAAATTAAAGATGATGGTAAGCACATAACAACACAAAGGTAATTCTGTCTTCTTTTTATTTCTGTTCATGAGAAGCGTTTTTGCGAATCACTCGTGATAATTTTTTTTTCAGAGGGTGCTAAATTACCTGTAGTGTTAATCATGTATACTCCATCCCGAGCAGCACATGTTAAGTGCATGGTGACATTAACGGAATATTTGAGAAACTGCTGCTTTGTAGAAGCTCTGCTAGATCAGCTGGATATTTCAGACTCAGAAACAAAGGTATAACTGAGATGTACGTGGACTTTAAGTATGCTTTTAGGAGAGTGTTTTAGTGTGTTACAAAGAATACAGGACGTAACTGTTGATATTGTTAAATCTGATGTTTTCACAGCAATTTTGTTGTGGATTCAGGTCTTCAGGAATGTGAGGCTGTGTTGTTGGGTTAGGTTTTCCTGATGTTGCAAAGGAACTGTGACATTATGTTCATTGGAAATATTGGAAAACCCTAACACTGATAGCATTACATCCCAGATGATCTGAATTCTGAAGGTTGGTGTTGTTTATAGTAGGGTAATACAAACAGTATTTCACTTTATCATCACATCAGAACTACAGTACTGTATTGTTTGATGAAAGTGAGTTGTCAGTTTAAGAGCTTTTGGTTATTTTTCATGTTTTCTATATTTGCTGTGCTTTAGACATAGCTGCATTGTCTAATAATGGTACATACAAATGATTTTTGCAGCTCATGTATCTGTTAGGTCCATGTTGATGGTCCAGCAAGGGCTGAAACCTTGTACAGATTATAATAGTATCTCAAAGTAATTTAGAAGAGATAGAAAAACTACCTATCATTGCTTTTTGTTGAACTCATTATTATAAGAATTTGATCATATTTGCTGTGTGGTGTTGGAATCCAGTTGCCTATTTGGTAGGTGTAGAATTCTCACTTTAATTTGTAAGTTTCAAGATTTTCCTAAAATTGCATCATTACGTGAAAAAGTAATGCTTTTAGGTATTTTGTATGAATTAAAAAAAAGAATGTCTTGTGTAGAGACTATGTCTGACCAAACTCTTGCTTGGGTTTTATAGAATTTGATGTAGGGATTATTTACAAAAAGTTGTCAAGAAAGTATGAATTTAATGAATGTGCATTTGGTGACAGTCCTAATTTTCTTGAGGACATAAGTGACCGTGCCCATATTTTCCATAATTATTGACTGATTTTGGTGAATTTCAACACACAAGACTCCATGTAATGCTCTTCACTAATTTTGAGTTTCTTGAAAATTGGTGCAGTGAAAGCTACAGTTTACTTGGAGGTGTAAATGCATTTTACCGATATTTTCCACATTTTTGTCTGATTTGGATAAAATTTGGTAGAAGAGCTGTCCAATAAAATTGGCTGAATGACTGTGGGTTTTGTGAAAGTTGCCACATTTGTGGCATAATTGAAGTTTGTTCCACATTTTCCACATGTATTGTCTGATTTTGTTGAAATTTGGTACAAGAGGTCCGCACATAATGCTGTTGAACAATGGTGAATTGTATGAAAATCAGCCCAGTGAAGGCTGTACTTTTTTTTCGGACATAAATGAAATGGCGTTTACATGGGTACCACGAAACTGTTTTGATATTTTGAAAGTGAAGAATGCCTTGGTGAAGTCTCTTTACCATGCCACTGAGTATGCCGTTTTAAATCTTGTGTGTTTCACATAACCAGCGTTTGTAACACAGAGTTCACAAAGTGTAATATTGCAACCCTAACCATTGGCATCATGTTAGCAAGAAACTTCCTGTACCCTAGGTTGGAAGCCACTGGAAAGTGGATGAAAATTCATTGTATTAGAATTTTGATTTTATTAAGTTCCTCATAAATAGGCACTGAGGTGGCTTGGTGCAGGTGGTGATACATAAAACACTGAAAGAAACAGCAGGATGTTTGAGGCTTGGTTTGTGTGGATCCGAATTTAAATTTAAATTTAAAATAATTGAAAATACTCATTAATGTAGTTTTTGTTAAAACAATGAAGTGTGTTTAAATGGGAAAGAGAGTAGGAAATATACTGTGTGAAATTTGAAATTTAAATTATATCGAGATATGACTGTTCATACATGAGAGTAGATGAGAAATTTAATGGCTTTAGTTGTTTAGTGTTTGTGCACATGCAGGCTGTTTTGGCAGTTCATCAACTGCCATCATACAGTTCTAGTGAAAAATCAGTTGAACAGATTTCTGTATATTTAGTATTTTATAAAATATAATTTGTCCTTCCTGAAGCTTCCTTTGTAAACACATGGCCATACATTTTCTTTAAAAAGTCAGTTTTATGGAGATTTATACATACTTACATACATACATACGTACATACCAGAGTATAGGTCCTTAAATACATTTATGTAGTGGTATACTCATATGTTAGAAAATTTGTATGAACCTCAGGAGATAAGCCATGGGATGCATTTCTGATACCATGCTGTAAACTGAATTAAATTTAAAATGTGCTGAAGTATGTTCATTTAGTAAGGATGGCTGTAATTCTTACATGTGTTTCTGTTTAGGATCCATTCACATGGTGCAATGAAGCATTTTCCAGAGCTGATTTTGTAATGGTGGTTTCCTCCCCACCAAAGTGCTGTAACCAAGAAGGAATATTCAGAAATGTGGATGTCCTTGCCCTGCGTTTCCTGAAGGAGAAGTTCTCCAAACCAAGCTCCAGGCCACAGTTCTTTTCTGTTTTGATGCCGTATTGTACTGAACAGGATTTTCCAAATGAGGCAAAGAATCTCCGAATGTTCAGCCTAATGAAGGATTTTGATAAGATGTTGTGGTATATTCATAATGGTGGTAGGTTGCCTACTGTTGTGGACTATGCAAGATCTTTGCTTGACCCTCAACCAGGAGGAGGTAAGTCTTATTTGAATGAAAGGGGTAATGCTTTGTGGGCAGCTGTGGAAGAGGTGGAGCTTGAGCTGCGTGAGTTATGTAATTGCAAGAAACTGGATGTTAAGCGATGTGATGATTATGATGTGGAGAATACAAGGTATGTAACGAAACTTACTACATCCTGTCAAGAAGGGAATGAGTGTGACAGGAATATACGTAAGAGTGTCTCCACAGATCATTTACTGGTGATCCCTGAACCCCTGGCTATGGAATTCCCATTTTCATTAGATGATTTAGACCTGACAGGGGCTGAAGAGATAGATGTGAAACCAAAAAATAACAGTGAAGATCTTCATTTAGGGCTGGACCTTAGTACGTTGGAGTTGTAAAAAATGGCCAGTTCTACGTGTTGGTAGACAGGCACAAATACTTTTTTTTTCCAGCTTGAAGAGTCTGTTATGGGCTATGACACCGTGTAGTTTGGTATGCATTGCCAACATTTCAGATGAACTTCTTGTCACTATCTTCAGGGTAGTTCAAGAAGAGTGGACTCTTCATATACTACTATGAAGTTGGAGTCAGCAAGTCACTTTCAAATGTTGGTAGGTGCAATTTTACGTGCCCAACATCATATCCCAGAAGACTGCAGTGTTTATCAGCACCAGTGTGAGAATGTCAAATCCTTCATTTGCTTTTCTTCAGTATGTCACTTTCTAATTAACGTAGAGGTTTTTGGAAATTAAAAAGTTTTGTGAGGGATAAAACTGGAATACATTTCGCTTGGGCACTGCTTAAAACACAGACATATTTTAAATGGCCCCACACATTGCATTATTTTCATATTATGTTGTGTATGGCAGGCATGGCAGTGATCATGGCCGTTCCAGTCTGCCATGAATAGAATAGAATAGAACACAATAAATGGGTTCGAGCCCTTACAGTCCTGATGCACGTAGGCCTTTTTGACAGGCCCTTTGTGCCGCTTAAACTGATATCAAATGATGGGGGCCCTGTTCCTTTAACCCTTTGACGCTGGAATTAAATCCCTCCGAGCAACACTACCTACCGGAATTTTTTACTGGGGATTTTAAATTTTATTTCTTAGTCTTAGGAAAATAAAAGCATATCTTATTGACTTTTCCTTCAAATTTAATGAAATAAAATTTTGCACTGTGCTAATGAATTGGTTAATCTGGGAAAAAATGTTCACCTATTTTTATAATAAATTTAGGCCTGTGAATCACATGCATTATATAAAATGTGGTGTAAAGAGTTCATTACTTACATTATTCTGCCTGCAGCATGTGGTCTGTGGCACCTTGGATCACTGTTTTATCACAACACACAGTATTCACAATGAGGACGATATATTACAACTTCATTTTGCGTGATATTCCGCAAAACAAAGCACCACGCACTGGGCCACATCACATCTGGCACACTTGTACACTGTGCCCTTTCTTTGACCACAAGAAGAACACACAGGGGAGAGCAGTGGGTTGATTTTGCTGGCTGGTGGTCATGGCTTCTTTTGCTGAGGCTTTCTGCTGCTGTTGTTCCTCTTCTTCTTCCTCAAAATAATCTTCTAACATCACCAGCTTTTGCACCTGATTCTGAGTCGGTGTCAGCAACCAGAATTTCACTGATGGCTTCCTCCTCAAGTTTTATTTATTTTTTCCCGGCCATTGCTCGAGACCCACATCAGCTGCCTTGTTTGGACTATTATGTATGACTTGGCACAGTTTCAGAAACATAATACCAGTGAGTATGAACATCTACAGTGACAGCAAAACAGATCTAAAGCTACGATGTGACTGCTGTATAAAAATTCCAGCTATTCGAGGGTGCCCAAGACTTTGTTACTAGATTGACAGCTGCATGTTACTACTCCACAACCCCTACAGATTATCCCAGCACTACAAGAGGCATGTCTCTAGGCCCTCCTGTAGCTGTAAACTTCGAGTTTTGTGGATATCTCCGATTTTTGAGCATTAGTTTTGTCTAAATTATATGGGTACAGTACGCCACTGACCTTTCTGGTCAACAACTAGCATTCACTTCATAGGCCAGTGTTGATATTTCAACCCACAGTGAACTCCAGAGCAGGCAATAGTCAAAGCAAGCAATGTCAAAACCATATTAGTCAGCTGGGAAAAATATACAGTTACTGAGTGTCTACATATATATCAGTGTTTGTGGAGGGGTTTAGGAGGTGAAGGGGGTACATTCTGGCTCCTGAATGAAAGCCTGACCTTCAAGGGTCCTGAAACATAGCAAGCCACAGCAGTTAACTGAGTAGGAGTGAACAAAATTCATCCAAACTTCGACACACAGTTTGCGACGTCTTTAGAAGTCATTTGGCTATTTAAAGGGCTCACCACGCAACGTTTTTAGAAGTCGTTTGGCATTAAAGGGTTAATAGAGTTCCAGATGGCCCCTAGACTTAAGACTTCTAACATCTCGGGATCCAAGAAAAAGGAACGCAAATAGGTATGTCTGAGCGTCACCAAGGCTTTATACTCACACACAGCATGAGCTGAGATTTCCTTCTCTACCCCATACCTCCTACATAAGGGACTATCAATGAGATGTATTATGTTGGGATGTCTTTGTGGGGTCTTATGTATAGTAAGTAGGCCAGTAACAACCCTGAATTGTATTCTTTCAACGAACAATAGTCTAGTCCAATAGGCATGTTGGCAATGCCCTCGCTTGCTTATTACCTCATTGAGCCATGTAAAAGAAATGTTTGTTTCCAGAATCTTCCATTACTTGTCTCACAGAGTCCTCAGTATAGGAACTGTCCCACTGGGTTTCTCTCGTGTAGCCTGTATAAAGAGAGAGATGCTCCATTTCCAAAGCCTTCCTTGACATGCCTTACATAGCTTTCAGAGTTGCCACTAAAGGAGCTTCCCCCTCCTCCAGGTTCCCCTCACAGAGCTCTCATAGAGAGAGAGAAACGCTCCATTTACGGAGTGCTCTTTTACTTAGTACCAACAAATGCATGTATTATACTAATATATATTTCACCTTATCTGACTCCTACATATTTCAGCTGATCATTATCCTCAGGCAGGTCTGAACCAAATAGTTTAAAACTCACAGCAATAAATCAGTCCTTGCGATGCTATGCATATACATGTACATGTACAGATTATGTTAAAATTTACATTATACAAATATTGAAATTTACAATATATGGAGTATGAAAACTGACAATTGATATATTGATTATCCATTGTTATAATCATTGGATAAACAATACATCAGTTGTCATTTGTCATACTCTATATATTGTAAATCTTAGTAGTTATATAATGTAAGTCTTAACATAATCTGTACATTCACATGCATAGCATCGTAAGGACTGATTTATTGCTGTAAATTTTAAACTATTTAGTTGTGACCTATCTGAGGATGGTGATCAGATGACATTTAGGAACAGGTAAGGTGAAATATATATATTAGTATAATATGTGCTTTTGTTGGTACTAAGATGTTGTAATCATTCACACTGCATGGAGAGAATAACACAAAAGCTCTCTTTTACTGTATCAGAGTCCCCAGCAAAGAACCCCCCTCCAGGTTCCCCAACATGGCCCCTATGGAGAGAGATCTGTATCCAGAGCCTTCCTTTTAACAAGTCCTTCAGGGTCCCCAGTAAAGGAACCCTCCCTCCAGGTATCCCTCACAGAACTCCCATAGATAGAGATGCTCCATTTCCAGAGCTGTTCTTCTGTCTCTCAATGCTCTTGGTAAAATGAGCCCCCTTGCAGCTTCCCCAGTGGGGCTCCTGTGGGAGAGATGATGGTTTCCAGAGCCTTCTTTTACATCTCTTTCGGATTCCCTGGTCAACAAGGTCTCCTGATAAAACAGAATCTCACCTTTCTCTCAAAGACACTGGTCAAGCAGCGTCCCCTCCATTGTCCCCCACTGGGGTTCCTATGGAGAGAGATGCCCATTTCAAGAGCTTCTTTACATATCCTTCAGGGTCCTCAGTAAAAGAGCCCCCCCCCTGCAGGTTCCCCTTGCAGAGCTTCCATAGTTGCTCTGTTTCCAGAGCCCTCCTTCAAACATCTCTCATAGTCCCTGGTAAATGATCCCCCTGCTCTAAGTTCGCCAGCAGGGCTCCTATGGCAAGAGATGCCCATTCTCAGAGCCTTCTTCAACATATCTCAAGTCCCAATGAACAAGATCTCCTTATAAAGCAAAGTCTCACCTTCCTTACAAAGACCCCAGTAAAGGACCCGCCCTCTCTATGGTTCCCGAACAGGGACCCAATGGAGAGATGCTCTGTTTCTAGACCCAATAGTTTATTCATTCATTCATATCTCTCAGATTAGCCAGTCAGTAAACTCTTCCATGGAACAGTGGGAAAACTTGTCACCATCCACAGAGCCCCACCTAGGCCAAAGGCCTACATAGTTGGGGGTGTGGCTTGGTTCCCCAAGGGGATTGTTTAAGACACTGCTGTTACTGCTCACTGCCTTGTAGCCTTTGGTGTGACACCTTTGACCTTGGCTTGGGTAGACCAGAGCCCTGTTCGCCAGTGTGTGTCGTAGTAATTCTCTACAAGCTGTCTGCTGCACACCTGTTACTGCCTCCAGCATGACCCAGGGTACAGATCTGCACATTAACCTGAGGTACGGATGAGGGTATAGATTTATTGGAGGCAGTGTGCCCTGAGTGGGGTGTTCACGTTATAGTTAATGCTTTGCGGTTAATGTTAGTCTTTACTCACCGTATTTAAGAAGAGTGTTGGAAGTGGTTTCTGTTATGAGCTGGTGCATTATATTGCTTAAAAAGAGGCACAAATTCTCTTGCAATAAGACAGTTAAAGAAAAAATGTTTGTTACATGTTGATGCGAATGTATGGTAATAGACAAGGGCCCAGTAGTTCTGGCTGCATGCACAACACATTACACATGAACCCTAAGATCATGTAATGACACTGTGAATTCATATGAAATATTATGCAGACTTTAAACATTATTCTGACAGTTCACATATCCACGTGAATGAAACAGACTTTCTTCACTCAACAGAACAAGTGTGGGGTAAAACTCTTCAGGAAGCACTCCCTGGTGGGACAAGTTCTTAGAAACAGCTTTTGCTCTAAAACTGTGTTGTGGAGTTTGTGAACCACAGATGTCCTATATGGACGCAAATGCAGCAGTTTTGTTGCATTTTTTGGTGATGATGCAGGCATACATTTTGCTGTACATCACGCCACAGATTTTCTTGGAGATGTTTCCAATCTAGCAAAAATTTCGTCCAGTTTTTCCTCAAGGCATGTATTCTGCATGTTCTTTCATGTCTAAAACTGAACCAGTTGCTTGAAACAAATTCAGTTATGTGTAAATTGTTTTCCTGTGTGTTAGTGTGCATCCAGAAGTTTTCATCCATGTTTACTAAAAATTTGTGAATGCTCCATACTCTAATCTTCATAGTAGCAGCAGATGTGTCACAGAGACCTTGCACAATCTCCAGTAAGCAATGTGGGAATAAGCCCATGAGTCGGCTTGTATAATGCAAGAGACCTGGCGGGGAGTGACTAGCAATTGGGGGTCATTTAAAATTATGGTGCTGTGCACTAATTGTACTGCTGCATGTGAATGTGGAATGTATGTTTAATGAAGGAAATGGTTGAACAAGATAGGTTGATGGGATTTTGTCAGCATACAAACTTATCTTTATGCGGTAAAAACATGCCGTGCAAGAGCTTCTGACTTTAACATGGTTCACACACATGTTTTTTCAAGTTCATGAATTTATTGTGCAGAAAGAATGCATTCTAGTCAAATTTACAACAGACGGCCGGAAGTTCTGTCAAAGAAGATTCAGAAGTCATTTGGGAAGACTGTTTAAGAAGAAATGGGTTACATCATAATGGCTGCATGCTGCATGAGTATGTTGCGTACCTTGATCCTGACCAAAAGAGAAAGTGTAATGGAATTTACTGGTAAGCCTACAGCTGGTATGTATGTAATAATAGTGAAGTATTCATCTGTTTCACTATTGTGAACAAGTGAAGAATGGTAAATGGGCAGTAACCCCAAAGTATTCTGTCAGTAGACTGTCCAGGAGATTCAGTTATATGTCTTGTGTAATTATTAATTTATCATATACTCATTATTTGTGGAAGGTTGGTCATTTGCACTTGTCACACATTCTGTTGTGAATTGAAATTTCATACTTGTGCCTGCCATCAACAATAAGTTCTAACTTTATTTCCAAAAAGAGTGTAGTCTCATATGGTGTATCCATAGCATTGTTATTTGTATGGTCCATAATGAAACAGTTAACAGTGGTGAGATAAACTCATTGATAAAGCTCCACAGTACAGTTCAGGGTCAATGGTATATGGCGATGGAATGTAAGTGGATGTCCTACACAGACTGTCCTGAAAGTGAACCTGAACTACCACAATGAGAAGCTCATGTCTAATGGCCCAACCAAAGACGTGTTCTTTTTGGAAGTTTAATTTAACATTTGCAGACAAAGTGTGATATTTTGGGTTGTTGCGATCTTCATTGTCACTACAGTATTAAACAGCTGATACTGTATATATGTTCAAGGACATATGACTTGGTATTGCTGTTTTATACGTATTTCTTCGAAAGCATTTTTAGCCCATTTTACACAATTTCAAGCTATTCATTTTCAGGTGTCTGTAGTTTTTTTTTTTGGGGGGGGGATGAAATATGAGACTTTTGAAACACAAATTTGCCTTATGGGAACGAAAGTACAGTGAGGTGGAAGTGGCAGGGCAGTAAAGATGTCCCCCAGGTTTCACAAGCCCTTGGCACACTTGGCATTACAATTACTTGTGCATAAACTTACTGACATTATTTTAATTGACTTGTTTACTGAACCTGCTGTTATTTTTAAGGTTTTAACACAGTTACAGTTTGCTTAGTGTCTTCAGTGGACAGGTACAAGATGAACAGTACACACACACAGGCATGTGTGCAAACACGTGTGCATTATAAATATAAATAAATAAACACATTTGGTGGATAGTGGGCTGAATTCCACCTTGTAAAATTCAAGTTACATAAAGGTTAGCAGAGTGGAACTCTCACATAAGATGGGGTGTGCCTGTATATACGAGGTATGTCCAGAAGGGAAGAACCAGTTGCGAATATTGGTCATGCAGGTGATGTGCACTTATCCTGTGAAGGGCAACTATCAAGGGGAACGTGTTTTTTTGTGTAGTCTTCTTCTTCCTCAGCTCTACAACTCTTTGTGAGTTTTGGCTTGCTCAGTTATTCCTCTCCATGGTTTCCTTTCCTGTGCCTTCTGTTTCCAATTATTTACTCCCATCTTCCTCAAATTGT
>Ga0123354_10016965_pt1 | contig 11405 bp, 9 predicted proteins | sample TergutLab28metaG_2_FD_97872 | JGI IMG/M metagenome (GOLD analysis project Ga0123354, IMG submission 97872) | Labiotermes labralis P4 segment gut microbial communities from Petit-Saut dam, French Guiana - Lab288 P4 | ecosystem: Host-associated > Arthropoda: Insects > Digestive system > Gut ... | reverse complement strand
TGTTTTAAATTATAACTTTAGCAAGGAACAATATATGCTCCCTGAGGATGATCGTGTGATCGAAACATGTAGGAGCGTTTTAAATGTTTTAATGTAAATTTTGGACTTCTTAAATAATATATATATATATATATATATATGTGTGTGTGTGTGTGCATGTGTTCGTGTAATTAAATAAACTGACTCTTGTTTGTGTCGATGTGAAAACTTACCTCTCGCATTTGGGAACGGCCACAGGCTGAAAATATTCGAGCTCAAGATATCCAGGAGAATATTTAACCAAAGATTTAGGAAGTCGCAAGAAAAGGACAAAGCAGTATAATGCTTGGTTTCATAATTTGTACTCTGCATGAAATACCGTTAGGATGACCAACACAAGGAAGATAAGACGGACGGGTCATGTAGCCTGCACGGAAGGGATGAGAAACACGTGCTAAATCCTGGTCGGAAATCCCGATGAAAGTTGTTGTCTTGAAAGAACTAGGCTTCAGGGAGAGGGTAATATCGATATATTTCTTAAAGGAGTAGAGAAGAGACTGGTTGTTTGAACGTGGCGATGAACATTCGGATTTGATAAAAAGGGATTTCTTGAATAAGTGAGTGAGTGTCAGCTTGTCAAGAATGGATCTGTGTCATGGGATCTGTAATTTGGTTAGATGATTATAGTGGATACATTAAAAGGAACAATCAAGTAATTTTATGAGGTCTTTCGTAGAACATACAAATAATATTACACTAGAACGAAATTTGTATTAACTTATCCTTAGACGACAATAAACAAAGGAATGCATATAAAGTCAGGTAAATATTTTTTATTGTTTGCGTGGTTTCTGGCTTCCGCTACGGCTTGAGTGAGATCTACGCTCTTTTGGGACTGCTGGACCCCTGAAGATGGGACTGATAGATCGTCTGGAAACGTTGACAAGAAACTACCATTCTACGCTAACGAGCGCAAATCTCTTTTGTATTGCTATTAAGTTTATATCACCTTATTTTGTGTGAGTGACTCTCTTACATATAGGACAATTAATATATATTTTTCATATAAGAATAAAACACAACGGGACGACTACATTAAAATTCAATTAATATATGTGTACGAAGTCAGATTTAAGATTCGGCCACAAAACTGTTACGTTGACAGCCTACTGCACAGATATCATCATCATCATCTACATCAGTAACAGGGTACAAGCCGACCCAGGCTTGTTCTGTCTTCAGTGCTGTTGGTCTGTCCATCTCTTCCTTGGCCACCCTACTTTGCTGATGAGGATGTAACTATATACGAACTTGGAAATGCGTATGTTACTCATTCTTAATTAATCTCTGTCGACTTGCATCTATAATTCACAGTACTTTAATATATATATATATATATATATATATATATATATGTAAAATGGTTGTACCAAATTTTGTATAAGGGTGTGAGAACTGGACAACACCAAAACGTGAAAACAGAATTGCGACAACGGAGATGAAATGTTTAGATAAGTTGCAGGAAGTATATTATATAAATCCATAACACATGTGAAGAAGTAAGAGAATAACTCTCTCTGTCTCTGTCTCTCTCTCTCTCTCTCTCTCTCTCTATATATATATATATACTGAGTTATTCTCTTATTTCTTCACATGTGTTATGGATTTGTATAATATACATCCTGCAACTTATCTAAAAATTTCATCTCCGTTGTCGCAATTCTGTTTTCATGTTTTGGCGCTGTCCAGTTCTCACACCCTTATACAAAATTTGAAACAACCATTATATATAAATTGACATTATACATAAAATAATTAATTACAGTTGCTGTATTACATCAACATTTTTTAAAACTAAAATAACAGTCATATTTTTTTCTAAAACTTCTAAGATTTTAATTCGATTTTGTTCTTGTATGCGAATATGAGTTCTCTAATTCGACCACATATGACAGCAGTCTTTAACGCGAGTAGATGAACTTCATAAGAAGGCAAGGTACTGCTAGGTTAAAATTGCATATACTTGAAACAGACGCGTAATTGTAAGTAACTTTATTTCTCCCTCGCCATCCATTAATTTCCAATTCTAGCGTTTAAAATACTAAGACACACTTATTTCAGTCTTTTTAATGCTTACTTTTGAAAATCCTCAGCCCTCTGTGTTATAAAACTTCTTAAGTCTATATGGATCTGTAATCATCTGTTGTAAGTTTAGTTTTCTTTGGCTGTGCCTGTAATGTTGAGCGTAATTCGAAACTGGAACCTGTTGCTTGAATACTGCAAACAGCAGCACCATAAAGCGAGAAGATTTTTTGTAGTATAACTACTGTCATTAAATACAAGGTATTTGAATGTATTCAGTGATGTATGATACAGAGACATCTTCAGTTGACATATGCAAGCAGTTGTCGGTTGCATGTGGGGTATACGAGTATATCAGTGTCTGTCAGTCTTCCGTGTGGTTGCTTTTGGAGTGTTCGTTGTGATAATGTGTGTCGGTGAAACGTGTTCGTTGTGATAGTGTGTGTCGGTGAATCTTTCGGCGGTTACAGAGCAGAAAACTGGAACATTGTTGTTATTACGTTTGTAGCAAGTTTAAAGACTGAATATAGTCCCTTCCTGTCGGCTGTAACGTGTAGTGATAAAGCACAAAGTACCTAACAGCTTCACCACAAAGATGGAGGTATGTGTAAGGTAACATGCTAGTGTAAATAGCGTATATTTTGTGTCCAACTATGCGCAAAACTAAACGTAACTATTCTGCGCATGTTGTGAGGGGCTGGAGCGGGATTTGTTAGTGCCTGGCTACTGTTAGAGGCGGAAGTAAAACGACGCTTAAATATGTGGCTACTGAATTCATGTTTTGCACAGTCTTACCGTTATTTTGTAGCTGCGGCTAGGGGCAAAAAAAACATGAGATTCAAGTATGTGGAAACTAACGTATTGCTTTCATTTCCCGTAATTTTGTGATAAAATATTAAGTAGAACGAATGACTGAGAGTGCGCAGGAGATTATCCAGTGAAATTCTGTTTCACCTCAGATATGCTAGCAAAGATGCAGATAAATATGGAAGCAGTGTGCTTAGGACTTTCTAATGCTCCTTTGTGTGTGCGTGTGTGTGTGTGTGTGTGCGTGCGCGCGCGTATGTGTGTGTGTTTTTTTTGGGGTAGGGTAGTAGGGTTTGTTATACGTGGTGTTATGGATGAAATAATTTCATCACTAATTGCTACTATTCCGTGAGTTTCGTTAACAGAGGATTTTGGTATGCAAAATTTGGTTAATATTTGTTATAGAATGAGAATTCTTTCATTCAACATTTTGAAGGTATGTTATTATTTTTTAAATACATACCCACGGGAGGGTCCATAAAAACCAGTTCAGTGAATCGCTGACTAAGCGAAGAAAAAAGGTAATGCAATTTGCACACACAAGCATATAGCAGCCCTCATATTAGAACACCAGCATCATGAATATTTCCTGAATTCCTCATTGCCTGAAACATTTGTGAGATTTCTATCCTTATATGCATCCTAACTTTCGGGCGCATTCAACTCTTCAGAGACATATTCGACTGCTTCTTCCGAAGGGTAGCGCCGCTCACCAGTTTCTGATTGCAGCAAGTGTCTTGGACATGGCGACGGACCTGCTGACGTGGAGGGAAAGGGCGAATGTGGGTTGTTTACGTCACAGTACTGATATTGGTGTTGGCTCTTCAAGCCTACCTGGAATTCGACGTGCTTAATCAAGGCCACGAAAAGAAGTCCAGGCTTGTTGGGAATAACAGTGTTCTTGGTTCCACTGTGTTTGTGTGTTATTGTATTTGGCTATATTACACGGCCCAAAGAGCTTGTAGCTAGCGAAGTTTATCACTTCCAGCATGCGTGTGAGCAGAATAGTAAGACGGTGATTGGAAGGGAATATTGGGAATTACACTGGAGGGGAAGGCGTTACAACTCCATGGCTGTGGAGGGGATTGACTCTTGGGGCTCCTTAGCGTGGCATCACTTTAGTGCTACCTCCTGCGCTCTTCCGATTTTCATGTGCAGTCGGACTTGTCTGTTTCTGTTGTTTTGAAATTACAGCCTACTGCATTTCTCCCTACCTGGCTAGCCTACAGAAGCAAGCAACGTATTCTGCTATATACTTGAAAAGGTAACTGAAAAAAACCGCCTTTATTGCGGTATGGTTTACTTATATCAATATGTTCCATCTTCCGTGCATCACACAGAATAACTAACAAATTGCCCTTCATTGTTTATGATGTGAATAAACATCATAAACAATAAAAAGCATTTTTTCAGTCATTTATATGTTATGTGTGGGGGTTAATATTAAAAAAAGTCGAGAGGTTAACACAGCTATTTCGTATTCGGGAGCTTCGTGGTTCAAATTTCGGTCGGGAGATCGCATTAACTTATCTAAGTTTATCATTACTTTCCCCGGTCCAAATTCCACGGTAACGCCTTAATTTGGGCCCCTGTCGCATTTAAGTATCCAACTCAATTTCCACTAATCGTCTTATCATTCAGGGCTCTAGGATAACAGTGTTAGTTACTGAGAGCGTCCTGAAGGAAGCAGTGAATAAATCAAGGCACAGAACGCAATGAGTAGATTTAAGAGACTATGTTACGATATTTTTGACCGTTATAACTTGAAGAACACTCAACAATAAAATGAAATACTAAACGTTCGCCATGGAAAGGCTGCCTTTTTAGGTGCTCGAAACTTTTTTTGATGAACCAGATATTCAAAAGATTACGGTCTTATTGAAGTGGTAAATCAGAGAAAATATAATCTGAAATGTAATTCACAATAACAAAAAAAAAAAATTACTTGACTTACAACTTTTTGGGTCAAATTTTTGAGATCTTGCTGTTAAATTTAGACAGAAAGAAGTAAGTTTGAAAATTACTTTTTTATGGGATGTGAGGCGCGTAGGTTGTCAGAATCGCACCGATGTTTCACGGCGTCCTCTCGAACCCGAAATCTCACACACGTATTTTTGTTGGATCTTTCTTGTTATAACCTCACCACTCCACTTTTGACAACAAAGGGGCATTTTGTAACAGAGAGAAACTAGCTTGACGTCTAACCTAAGCCCCTCTCGTTATGATGGATACACGCATGACAGAGACAGGCTAGCCTGACGTAAAAACCAAAGCCTCTTTTTACGGCAACACTTTGGCGGGGTTGTAACAGGAAAGGCCCCTTTCGTCCTTGCTATACAAAAAACGTTAACATATGCTGTCCAATCCAATAACTTGAATTGTAGATACATAATATTTGAACAAGTATTATTCTTACCATGCACCTTGAGCAGCGCGACTGCAGACTCTCTGACGCCGACAGTGTTTTTGGCGACGCATTGGTAACGACCATCATCACTCTGCCTGACTTCTTGAATGGCCAGGTTACCGCCATCTACTATGCGGATCCTGTAACATGAGAGAGCCAAGGAAATTATTTTGTGTAATTTGCGTGTGGGGGCACTAATTTCTAAAAATGCGTCGTAAAAGAATCTAATATGCAACAACTATTATGTGGAGCCTATTAGCGATAAGAAACTCCTAGCAGTGATAGAAATGGGAACGCAATCGTAGAGAATATTAACCTCACACAATCGCAGTAATGCATGTGGGAATGCACGCTGACCTGAAAGAAAGTAATACGTTGAGAAATTTGCTCAAATCGAGACAGTTTAGTTATGTCTATAAACAGTGCATGTCATCCCCTTGCAGTCGAGTTGCGAACACACTAATTCCTATAGTGAAGGCCGCAGGTTTAAATGTCACTCTCTCACTCACACACTCACTCACGCGCACGCGCGCGCACACACAAACACACACACACACACACACGCGGATGTGGAGTAGATCTGTATCTATACTGCTTTTTAGCCTAGATGCTAGATGGGGGTGGTTGATCAACTTCACACCTCGGCTGTTATACCGGTGGATAAAGGTGCCCGTACTAATCTGTAGGGGCCAGGGGCTCTCTGGATGAGTATGGAGAACAGAGTGTCTCTTACCCCTACCGGGGTTCGGATTCCGAAACGTCCAGCCGATAGCAAGTCCCTATAACGTTTATTTCATAGTGCTGTTTGTAGACCACAAGCATACAAATGTAAGCTAACATTATCAAACTTTTCTGTCAAGTGGGTAGCAGAAGTATTTCTTCAGGTTTAGGAGGTCCCGGCTTCCGATATTGGGCCGCAGACCAGATATTCGAATGAGATTTTTAGTTTTGCTCAGCCCCTTCAGACAAAAGCCTGAGTCTACTTTATATTAGGCCACGAACCTTTCCATCCACATTATTTCCAATAATTCACAAATTTATTCCTTTGTCATCTTACAGATCAAGTTGTTAAATAATCTGTGCTCAAACAGGCATAACTGGATAAAACATTAATACACACAAAACAAATTAAAGTCAACACAGTTTGAAGCCAACTTACGTAGCAGAGTATTGTCCTTCCGGGATAAAAATACACTGTTTTCTTTACACGATGCTGCGGAAGTCCGACGTAAGCACTGAACAAGTCTAGGCTTGTTAGTTTGACACGTTTGACGTAGCGTTAAAATTTGAAAGTTGCTAATAAATCCCATCGAAATAATTGAAGGGAAGAAAAAAAAAACGCATCACGCACACTTTGTCCATGTAAATTTTGAGTATCGGTTCAAATTAACTGGCGAGTATGAATGCAGTGCATGTACCTTGTACGTGTCGAAAATGGAAAACAGAGAGATTGAAGCATTACTTTTGCCAGACACTGTTTGTTGAATAAAGTTAACAGCAAGTGTGACAGTCATGGATGAATCCGACAGGCCTGGTCTCGTATCTAAATGGTAATATTCCAGGTGCAAAATGGGTGGAAGATGATAAAACAACAATGCATGTAGCCTACCAGTACTCTATATACTGCGTAGATTCTTTGCTTAACACTGCAAATGCAACGGTTACTACACGGAATGTGATTCAGTGCTGGCTCCAAGCAAAGGCTTTATGGCATGTTACAGGGCTAATTGTAAATTTGTTACCTGTACTTCTTTCGAAGGCCTTCCGTTCTTAAAAAACAGTGTAAGTCGTAATATTGAAATTGTATTTAACTGCGATATTAAATTTGCCGACGATTAATTAGAGTAATAGTAATTTTAGCCTCTTAAGTGCTTAGCATAAAAAGAATTTTCCCTAAAGTGAGACAGTCGGTTCTAGTGGCCTTGCGGACCAAGGCGTAGGTGTGCGGCCGCTTGCCTGCAGAGATTGCGGGTTCGAATCTCGCCGGGGTGAGTGAGTGTTGTGTGTTGTCAGGTTGAGGTCTCTGGGACGAGCTTGTCCCTCGCCCATTGGAGTCCCACCGCCTGTGGTGCGTCGCTGTGTGCGATCTCTAAATGTCATGAATGAGGAGGCCATGGCCGGCGTTGGGTCGCAGCGCCACGGGAAAAGGAGAAGGTGAGACATTTACTGTTAAATATTGGTTTGCACCCGCACAGGGTTTTGAGGTATTCAGATGGTTCTTGGGCAACAGAAAGTTGCTCTACACCATGGGTTTTAAACATTTTTATGGCAAAAGGCCACACCTGTTGTTGTGGGCTATTTCGCGGCACCCACGTGGAAAAATAACAATAATTAGTGTACCTAACTGCCTAAATTGTAGCGGAATTTTTATAGTAAATACACCGTTTACAAATGTGGCCTTGGATTGGAGACCCATGCTCTACACAATGCGAAGCCTACGCATATATAAAAATGCAGTTAATATAAAAACGCAGACAACTTCCGTGTCCATTATAAAGAACATGCAGTTGATTTTGTTGAGGGGCATAATCGGCATCGACTGCGAGTATCATATGAAAGATGCAAATACCCGTAATGGATAAAAGGCAATATTTCTTAGCGTTACAGCGGTGTGTACTGCAGTTAACAATGGCCTCCTAACGGTCGATGTGAAACTAAAAATACTCCCATTTAAATTCAATGGGAAGTTTTAAGGACATGAATTTAATCAAAATTTTCTTTACATATGTTAGAAGGTGAGCTTGTTTTGAGGGCACTTCTTTAAGAGGTCTTAAATTTCCTTACTCTCTGTGGAAAATTCTTGTTCAATAAAAATCACTTTTGTTCTATTTTGTCTATGACTACGGTTCGGATGAATGAAATTCTTACGATTATAATCCTAAACACACAGGGCCAATAATAGCATCTGAACATTTTCTAAACAACTGTCTTACATCATCAGTTGAAAGTATTTCTTAATATCCTGTTATATAATATGACGTCCCCACAAATATTAATGTTTTACCTGAAAGGAAGACAAAAGCAAATATTTAATTATTTAATTTTCATCTCGGACGCACTGTCTGTAATATTAACCTACACACCTGCCACACACTTTCTAATGGGTCCTTTGCCATTTGCCAGAAGTTTTAGAGAGCAATACTTTTTGTTAATTGCAATTTCCCTTTAAGGACAAAGCATTATTCACACTGCAGTATTGCTTGTTGTGTGTGTGTTGGGGTGGGGTGGGTTTGTGAAACTTGGTCTTTCACGCTAATGGAGGAATATGTAGTGAGGGTATTCAAGAGTAGTGTCGTGAGCATACTCCTAGTTAATTTCATTAAGGTAATAAAGGAAGATGAGATAGGCAATAAATGAAACATGCATTGGAGATAAGAGATATGCACGCATGGCTTTGGTGCGAAAAGCTGAAAAAAGAAACGACTTTAAGATCTAAGCTAAGGCAGGAGGATAATATTAAACCAGATATAAAATAAATATCATGGAATTATATGGAATGAATTCATATGGATCAGAATAGGGGAAAAAGTGACGGGTTCTGGAAAGACCGCAATAAGCATTTATTTCCTACCAATCGGAGAAATTCCTTGGTAGCTGAGTAACTGTCAGCTTATAACGATTTTGTTTGTTCCGGTTTGTTACTTGGCTGGGCCTTTGTGTTAACACGATAGGTCACTACAGACGTGGTTTTGATACTTCATTCCAATCTGTCTGTTAAATTTTTAAAACTTTGTTTGTTCTATGGAAATTATATTCAAAGCCAAATATTTGGACTGCTTGACCCTTGAAGGTGGAACCAATAGGTTATCCCGAAACGTCGGTAAGCAACTACCAATCTACACTGCGTAACATCCCGGGAGATGGCAGATCTCATTGACACCGCAGTGGAAGCCTGAAATCACGCATTTTAATTATTTACCGTTTCGGTTTATCGGGAAGGATGATAGACGCAATATCTGCTACAGAATCAAGGACCTGAAATGATCATCGGGAACACGGATAGAGACGTTTTACTGGACAGAGATCGGTTGGCTTGAAACGGGCTGATTGCATTACGACACTCATCTGGTCTCCTGAAATAAAGAGAGCACGAAAACCTCGGGAGTTGCCGGATGGCGGGGATTTACGGAGAGGAAACAGGCGATACAGCACTGGAAGTTCTAAGCTGTGGAGTTTTTTCGTTTTCGGCACTGAGATAATGTTGTGGAGTTCAGAAGAAGAAAACTGGAGTGGACATTGGTGTCAATCGAACTAAACTACTAAGAAATATTAAGAAATTTCAGGGTGGAAATTTGACAGACTTATTCCCATCTGTAGCCACAGTTCATGCAGATGACTCCTCACTGCTCCACTGTTAACACGTTACAGCCACCCAGAAACAACGTGAAATTACAATTTCACAGAATACGCATCCCATGAATGTGATAAGTGAAAACATGTTAAAAAATGGTGCTGCTTTCTAGAAGTTATCTTTCATCGACATGAGCAATGGTGGAAGAATTGCTCTTGTCGATGAAAGATGCATTCAGGAAAAATGTGAAGGGAAAAGAACACTTGGGAAACCTAGGCATGGATAGAAGGATAATGTTAAAATGTATCTTAAGTGAATGGGAATGAAGGCTATGGACTATTACATCTGGCTTAGGACAGGTAAGGGTAATTGGCTGAATAAACTGCAGGGATAGTTGAATAAAGATAGACCAACTTGATGTCACTTGCTTTATTATTTCATTATTTAATGGTCAATAGGTTTAGAATGTTAGTACATCCATCCTCAGGAGCTTGCGACTTATTTGTTGAGTTATTTCATGGGTTGTATTGCTGTGGTTCGATGTGTGTTGGTGTTATGGTGTGGTTCGTCTGGGGTAGTGTGGTGTCTGTATGCAGGCTGAAACACTAGTAGTGCTTCAGCCTGCTTAAGGATACCACACCACCCCAGCCGAACCACACCGTAACACCAACACACATCGAACCAGAACAATACAACCCATGAAATAACTCAACAAAAAAGTCGCAGGCTCCTGAGGATGGATGTACTAACATTCTAAACATATTGAGCATTAAATAATGAAACAATAAAGCAAGTGACATCAAGTTGGTCTATCTTTATTCAACTATCAAGATGATACACGGTCCAATGAACATGAGAAACTGCAGGGAATTTCCTGGCCAGGTGAGTAACTTTTAGGTTCTTAGGAAGATCTATACTCTATGGAGTCACATACTGATTTATATAGAGGTGAATGACCTCATGATATTGAATAATTAATTAGATAGGACGTCGGAAGAAGCGGCTTGGATATAATGCAAGGTATTATTCCGCCACTGACCAGTAGAGGTCGTGGAAAATTACAAAAACTGCAGTTTTCCCGCCCATAACATTCGACCATTGCTCCGTTCTTACATTTTTTCATCCCTAACACACGCCTTATTACCTTAGGAATTGTCACCGTCTTGAAATAAGACGCTTCTCTCTGTTTTCCCCATCTAGTATCCACCGAACTAAATAATATGTGGAGTTGCTTAAGCACTGCGATGAATTCGAATAAAATTTTTCTAATTAAGTTTAATGAAGGACTATTTATCTTTTATCTTTCTTTTGTTGATTCCACTGGCCAAGCCATTTAAGCCATAAATTCCGAACAGGTAATTTTTCATCATCGTCTGTCATTCTTCACATTACCATAATCCTTCCCGGGCAATTTGTCCGTTGTTCCGTGGGCTGTTGCCCACCTCTCGGATAAAATACGACTAAAAAGTGCTGGGAAATAAGCCCTAGGATTATTCAAATTCGGGAAATGTTCGGAAAATGTTGAGGGAGACAGAAATGTAAATCGGTACAAGAAGTAATGGCGAAATGACAGATTACGTTTCAATAAATACATCGAAGCCGAAGGCAACACATTTTTTTTCGCATTTCTCAATTACGACAATTTTTTATTTGATGTTTTGCTGCCCGTGCATCTCAGTATAATCCTAGTAATTAACCAACTTAACGCACAAAATTTTGTTTTATAATAAGTTTATTATATGCCTCTACATGTTTCGAGCACTATGTGCTCATCATCAGGAGGTCAAAATTGTATTATACAGCATCTGGTATCATCACACCTGTAGGTGGCCGTCCCGT
>Ga0123354_10016964_pt1 | contig 11406 bp, 8 predicted proteins | sample TergutLab28metaG_2_FD_97872 | JGI IMG/M metagenome (GOLD analysis project Ga0123354, IMG submission 97872) | Labiotermes labralis P4 segment gut microbial communities from Petit-Saut dam, French Guiana - Lab288 P4 | ecosystem: Host-associated > Arthropoda: Insects > Digestive system > Gut ... | reverse complement strand
TGGGAAGAGTAGAGGCATAGGCGGAGTTTTGGTGGGGAAACCACAGGAAAGATCACTGAGAAGAACTTGGTGGACCTTCAAGCAGTGAGATTAGGGGCATGGACTGGATTGATCTGGCTCAGATTAGTGACAGGTGGCGGGATCTTGTGACTGCGGTAACAAACTTCCGGATTGGATAAAATGCGGGGAATTTCGTGTATCGTTGACAACCTGTTAGCGTCCCAAAAAGGATTCTGCTCCACGAGTTCGTTGCTTTCCATGGAACCATTAAAGTACTGGGAAGTATAACAGGCTTGTCAGAATATACGGCTACTGCAAGGGCGCTCGCTACGGGCTTGACGGTCGGGGATCGAATCCAGGTGGGAGGATTTTCTGCACACCCGACCAGATCGGCCCTGGGGGCCAGTCAGCCTCCTGTACACTCGGTATCGAGTATCCTTCCCGAGGATAAAGTGCCCGAGGCGTGGCGTTGACCACCCACCCCCATCTAGCGACAAGGTTAAAGTACTGTAGAGCTATACCTCTACTACCCCTTCGGGCATTCACGGCCTGTTATAGAGTGAATTTTACCTTTATATGACAATTCTACGTACATTAAATTATCAAATTGCAGGCCACGTTGTAACTACACCGTCCGCCGTTCTATTATCGTAACCTACATTCATGTTTATGTCGTTCGCAGCAAACGTCATGAAGCTTTTCATGTCTAGGTCTCATGTAAATTTCTTGGCTATGAACCATGTGCTGAACTCAGTAAAGCTTTTGAAACTCGGGGTGATACAGGTATCATCAGCCAAAGACGTTTGGGTTGTTAAACGACGGCTGAGAGGTACAATTATGTACTGGCGCAAGAGCTAGTAGTAAGATCTGCAACACTGTAAATTTAAGATGTAACAAATTAGTTATCAGCAATAAAATAATAGTAAATTCAGAACCGTGTAATAAACCTACGACCCAAACAGTGTTCACAACTTGTGTGATTAGTAAGACTACCACGTGACACCAGGTCATTCTTTACAATTCAATAAAACCTCCTCGGGCCAGCAGCCGCGTCAGGTGGTTGAATGGCGAGTAAACCACAGTTTCGAGAAACATCTCTGTTCTTGTCACCTGGGAATTTTAGTTTCATATAATGTATCATTCCTTACAGCTTCATAATCCAAATGTAACCATTTTGGAAATGACGACATGTTGCGATAAATGCAAGTGCTGTTAAGGGATTTTTATAGTATTTAGACCCACACATATATAAACAGCTGCCCTATGTTGTTGTCGTCGTTGTTGTTGTTGTTGTTGTTGTTGTTGTTGTTATTATTATTATTATTATTATTATTATAGCATTACAGTCATTGGTGGATCTTAGTCTTTTCAAAAATTGTCCTCCACTGTTCTCGGTCCTGCAACTTACGTCTCCAGTTCTTCACGCCCATGTTCTTTGGATCCTCCTCAAGCCGCCTCAACTTAGGTTTCCCTACACGCCGGGCGCCTACTGGTTTCAGACCAGTAAGCTTTCCGCAAGGATCCAGTACTTACACTCCAAAGAGGTGTTCCAGCCAAATCAATCTTCCTATTTTCACCACATTAACCACGTCCATTTCATCGTAGAGCGTATAAAGCTCATTATGGTATCTCGTTATTCTTATCATAAACAGGACCTCTTACCTGCCCTCAGTGCAACAAAAATATGAACTAGTTCCAAAAAACCCGAATGCGGTTGCTCACACACGGAATGACCCGGCCTGAACTACCGCTTGAAGGCGTGGAAGACAAATTACAATAAAAAAGAGAACCCAGCTATAATCAACGCGGCCAACAATGCGTTCGTTCCAGTGGCTAGCGCCAAATCCTGCATTAACAAGGTATATCTGCTGAGAGGGTAGATAGGTTCGATATATGGGTCCAGGCTAATGATGAAAGTGCGGTCAATCTTCATGGGAACTTACCGTGATGAAAACAAGGGGCAACGACCATTCCCTCCCACTCACAGTCACTTCGCAGTAATCACAACGTTATTTATAACGGCAGTCTTTCAGAATCCAGACGTGGGTACCTCATTCAATGCACTACAGAAGCTACATTTTACTTCGGTGTGAAGGAATACGGGAAGGATAAACGGGACATTAAAACTTCTCAAAGAAAACTCGTGCGTGATAAAGGACTGTCTGAAGTGCGACCGCGAATACTGAAGAAAGACATCGCTGTAGGCCACTTTGGTATCTAAACACGAGACTGCCATTTGCCTACTTTTACATGAGGTTCGCTACTCCACAATAAAGACCGTCGAAATGAATTACGGTGTACAAACTCTGTACATTTTTCTTATATTCAACTCCATTCCACACCTGCCAACTGTCACAGTTTTCCCTCCCCCTTCTTCGTCCGTCTGTTTCGAAATTGTGGCAGTTGTAGTCGGAATGGCTCTAGTTCATTAGAAACAACGCCATGAAAAATAGTAGTTAAATGTCTTTCGGGGGAGCTTCATAACACAGAATGTTAGCCGAATGCGTCTCTTCTTTCGTTGTAAAATATAGCGTGGCACATTAAACCTTAGCTGTACTGTGATGTATATTTTTAAGACTGTGTTTAGGTAAAATCATAAAGTAACCCAACGTGGCCGTCTGTAGAGTCCAGTTGAAACGTGATGGCACACGGTGACGCACGGGAGGGGAAGTGAAGGGCAAACTGGTGAATGGAATGGGTAGCCAGTACCCTTCACACCACCTCGGTTCGTGGTGTATCCAGCATTACTACCGCTTATGCGCACACCTCGGCTACCAGTAGTCGACTGAACTAACGTCCCTGCCGATTTACGGACTCGTCCGTTTCGCCGCAAGACAAAATCTGGTTTCTGCGCGTGTGCCATCACATTTCAAACGCAGTCTAGCTTGCATACGTCGCATGACGCTCCTCTCTGACATCCCGCTATTGGTCGGGCTGTAAGAGGTTCCTTAGGATATAGTTCACACATATTTCGCACATTAACGGAGTTCGAATCCAGATATTTCCTAACATAATTACGTTTCATAACGGTATAGATTATTCGTCTGTTTCTGTAACGTCCTACAGCACAAGTTAAGTTGCTCTCTTGTCATGCACATAAGTTCATACCTGCACAGTAACAAGCCTTGTGAATTTCAACACAATAAAACAGTTAACACAAAGTTTGCACTTGTATTGATACTCACATATTCTACCTCCACATTACATTTCAATGGTTCAATTCTTCCACAAAACTTACAACGCTTGGTTCAATACGTATATGATATACAAAATGCACTTCATACAATGGTCAATTTCAGCATCCGTAGGTAATAAATGTTCATTAGGTATCGCTTCTAACAGAAGCTAAAAAAATATTTCGCGCAGCTGCCATGTAGTTATAGCCTTAAAAGTACAAAAAAAAATGTTACGTCACATGGATATTCTCGGGCGTTACTCACAAGCACCTAAATCGGGAAAACACAAAAACATAAACATACAGGCTCACGTCCAACTCACAACTTCGCACGGCCGCTATTTATTATCACGGTAAAAAAAAAAACTGCCCTGAAACAGCAAACGCCTCAACACGTTGGTTATCGCCCCATGCTAGATCACAGTGCGCTACGAGCCGGAAAGTCGCGGGTTCGATTCCCGATTGCGCCACTGATATTTTCATTGACTTAATCCTTCTGGCCGCACTAAGGCCCTGGGGTCGACGCAGCTTCTAAGAGAAACGAGTGCCAGAGACATCTCCTTGGGGGGTAAAAGCGACCGGTGCAGAGAGCTGAAAACTTTGCCACCTTCATGTACAAAATGTATAAAAATTCTGGAAGCCTCAACCTCCTGGTACGATAAGGGCCTACCCAGACCTCTATAGGCACTGCTTTAGCTTTACCTTTTACCACGCTAGAGCAGTACTTGCACTTGAGCACTGCCGACTAAGCAATGCATTAATCAATCAGCTAACTTGTCCTACCTTCCGGAATCAATCAAACAACACAGTCTTCGCACGTATGGATATCGCTCCGGTCAAGAAGTTCTGTTGCTACTCAGACCGTGACAGACTGTATGCGCTCATGGTGGTTACTATGAAGATGACGACGTGTTGTCTGGTAGATATGCATTGACGCTTCAGGCGAGCCAGCTGTCTGCATCATCAGGGAAGATGGCCTTTTAATGCAGGCAGCATGTTCTTATGAAACGTCGGCGCATATCTTACGGCGATGCATCCGACCTTATTCAAAGAAACGTGCCTCCTCCGCTTCAATTCATCAACATTTTTGTACCCCATTTTACCGTTCTGTAACCTCCACTTACAATAGAATCGTGTCCCGTAATCCGTCTTTTCAAAAACCAAAATGTTGCGGTATGCACCCTTTTACATCATACCTGCACCCCCGCCCCTTCCTAATAAGGTAAAAGCAAAGTTGTCATTAAACCTCGCCTAACTCCAGGCAGATGTTATCTGGGACAAAGCCGCCCAGAGTGGGTCGAGCCCCGGTGAATAAAACCCCCGCCGCCGCCACCACCGAGAAGAGCGGACCGGCTAAAAACCTTTATAATAAATCGAAAGAGTCTCAGCTGCAGTGTGACTTACGCTTGGTCTGAAAGGGTTCATTTGTACAAACGACAAACAGTGACACTACCGAGACATATGCAACACAGTCCAGCTCGCGCCCCCGTCCGGATGTCCTGCACCCGGTAATTTGTACCAACTTCAGCCCCCCCCCTCTCGTCGGAAGGGGTCAAAGAGGAGATAACGCTGATGCTAGGAAGCAAATGGCCTGCCTCACGCTCCAACCGCTTTATCCACGAGGAAGGAGCCTCAGTAACCACTCACTAGATTACAGATGCGAATAAATTATCGGTGCCCTTGTTCCAACAAAAGTCAGTCAGTCCGTCCGTCCGCAGACAGTTCATCCTGTCCCTCTGGAAGTGTTCCCTCTGCACGATCTACCATGAACTCCAAGTTTCTCTCAGTGACGTATACAACGGCATGTATCTTGTATTATGAGGGTGGATGTGATGAAACCGCAACTTCTCGAACTATCCAAGCTGTTTGCTTCCGTCTGATCAGATTTCGCCAGGACACTTACTTGCTACACGAGTATTAATTACGATGAGGTTGCTCTTCGTGTTAATTGTTAAACAACAGCAGCAGCACTCCAAGAACGGCGGATGATAAGGGGATCTTGTCCCGAAGACCCGCTTCCCCTTCACCACATACTACCGTACTTGAGATGAGGAATTAGTTTACTTGGAATCCTGTTTGTGGTCGCATACAAGCCGTTCTGGATGCAGTGTAAGTCAACCAAAGGGAAAGTTCTGTACATAATTTCACTGCTGTATTCACGCTGCCTCATCATGGAGTGTGGCATTCATACGTCACAAATACAAACTGTTACCAACATCATAATCTCGGTTCCAAATACAAGCTGCCACCCCTTCCCCAATCCCCAGCCGTATTTATAACACACTATCAGACATCGCTTAGATATATGCATATGGGGCATTTGGAAACTCGAGCGGCGGATGTGTCTAATTTGCTAACACAAGAACAAGGGACAATGGTAGATCCTTTGAAAAGAACATCTAAAAAATACCGGCAGACAACTCCTCGACGAGAAGTCGTGAGGTATATTTCAAATGTAGCGCATATATATATATATATATATATATATATATATATATTTAACAGCTGCGTTCTTTACGGACGTCACAAGTTTGTTCCATATAAACTACACTACTACAAAGCTAATGGTACCCCAGATATCACACAGCACACGGCCATATCCTTTGTTAAAAACTCAAAAAGAGATGGACATTACTCAGTAAGAGTGGCAGATCTTAACAAGCCATTCAATGTACTATGACGTAACAATGGGGAGCGTTTGTGCAACCACTGTTGCAGTGCAAAAAGCAATAAGTATTACACATTCTGTGGGTGTGTTTGTAGCCTTATTATCCAACACGCAGTATGCATTCGCTATACTGTCGTCTGTGGCCTGTCCGGCTCTACAATATTTTCCCACATTATCTCAAAAACAGACAAGATTTTCGGGGGAAAAAAAGTTTCGTAACATAAAATGCGTTTTTATTTTCTCTACAATTAATGAAACTTGAAACTTCTCAATATAATTTCGAAAAATACTCAAATGTCAAATTTCACGAATCTACGTTCAGAGGGGTCCGAGTTTGCTCCATGCGGACGGACGGACATGTCGCACCGTGGAATTTCTTGACAATGGAGCAACTTGTAACACATCACTAATAAGTAAAAGGACCTCTTCCAGCCTCTCAAAAACACATACACCAACAACATACACAAACGACGTGTCGAAAGCTACTTTCTTCCTGAGATGAAGAGCTTAAGAATTAAAAAGGAGTCTTCAAATAACCTCGAGTGTGTATATAGCGTTGTGTACGTGCTTTTAAGACGAAGGAAGAAGTTCTTTTACTAGCTAGTGCCGTGTTATGACTATATAACGATTATGTAAACATGATTATTGTGTACTAGTTCGATCTCGCGTTCATGCAAGTATAGACTACGCTGGGCCGCCAACATGGAGTACCTTCCTTCTTCAAAAGCTAGTAGTTCCTCAGCTAGTCAACAACAGCTTATTACAGTGAACTTTATATGTCCCATACCCGTGCACAGAGAACACATTTACACTTATGCAGCAAACCAAACAATGCACATTGATAAACCATGTTTTATCATGTTTCAATATGTCGCTGAATAGTAATGCATATTAAGCACTTTTTGGTTTGTTAGATATGTGCTTATTACAGCGTTTAGCATGCCTAGTCCTGAGGAAAACGAAAGCAGTCCAGACCGTTTGCACCCCATATCCTATGTTCAGTGTCAAATCAATAGTCACTGTTCACCGTCCAATACAACCAATATGTTTTCTGCATTCTTCTCCCTTACGCCCAATTTGTTTGGAAGCCTCTGGTTCATCACAGGGGGCGGCTTGAAGTTTTCTCTTGAGGTTTGCTCAAAACATTTTCTTAAATTACACGACAGCACTTACTGGTGTCATGCTGTCAGCTTACAGCAGCCGTGTGTGTTGTTACAGTAAGAGACCTCAACGGAAACCCAACGACGCCTCTGGCAAGGAACTAAAAGGTTCCCAACAACTACGGCGTTGTAAAAAAGAAACTGATGCAGATACAACGCTTGTATCAGTCGGTCAACAACGCATATTCATTTCGCTCTAATATTATGCACTCACCGACGATTCCATCTTCAAAGGGTTCACTTTACTTAAAGTTTTCCGATGGAAACTTTGTACCCACTTCTGGTATCTCTCAAAACTCGTTCACCCAGATCTCATTATCCTACTATTTTACGAACATTACAAGGTATTAAATTTATGATTGCATGCGAAATATTACGCCGGCGTGATCCTAAACCGAATCCCCCGTACGTGTAATTGAAACCCAATATACCCTAGGCATGTAACATGTGGACAAACCTCACCATTATCCGTTCATTTTATCACTTCCTGCAAAGGACACGTACACGCGTAAAACAGGATCAACTAAGTAAATGAATGGGAAGAATACCTAATTACATATTCCACGTTCTAGGGAGCCACAAAAATAATCGGGCTTTTGACAAATGCATCCACGCATGAACAACGCTTCCTTTGTTTCTGAGGGACAGAGCGCCTACACTCATCTATTCAGTATTTTTTACTTTGTTTCTTTTTATGCTGCGGTGTTTTACTTTTGTACTGGGCAAATTAAACATACCTATCACGAGGCAGGACTATGGCATACACCTAAATAAATACATTTTAAAAATGGGCACACATCACACAGTACTAGTGCGCAGAATAAAACGCTTCAACTACCGGAACATTTCTCTACCAAGGTGTGTTATTAGTATCCAGCGGTATCCAAGCAGAAATTTGCGGTGGCCTCTTCAGCTTAGATTAACATTTTACATCGGATGCTGAAAAACATACAGACGGTTTTAACTTTTAACTACTGACTATCAAAATTACAAATGTTTCTCTACCAGTGAGTACTGAAACTCAGCGGAAGACAGTTGCACAGAAAAAACACACGAATCAAAGGCTAGGCTGGAATCCTTTAAATTCGAAATTTCTCCACAAAGAGATTCTTTATTTTCTAGCCATGCTTAAATAACACTGAAGTGTTGAAGGATGTTATGCCGTGTCAACTGCTAGATATTTACGGGCGTTTTGAAGAGCGTAGTGCCTGCAACTTTACGGTCAAGCAGTAAAAATTCACAAAGAAAACAATGTCTTCAAGAATGCATCATTTCAAGAGCCGTAAGTTGTCAATGTTGAGTCCACTTCCTCTCCACTCCCCCACCACCCTTCCGTCCCAAAACACACACACACTTTGCGTAACTGTCGGCATTTAGTAAACCTACTTTCAGCAAGGAAATCATGCTGGCATATTTTAGTAAAATGCCACAGTGCAAAATTTACGCTTAAAAACTCAATAGTATTTTCACATATCAACTTACTGGGTAATGCTTAATTACTACAATGTGGTAGCAGGTGTAAACAAAGTACCTTTAAAAACTAAATAACAAATTGACTAGTACACATCAGCACAACAAATATTTATTGATGTGCTGACGTGCACTAGTCAATTTGTTATTTAGTTCGTTACAGCACTTCGTGATGCCCTCCTTAAAACCTTTAAAAACAATTTATCTGATACAAGCGCAAGTACGTGCATGTAGCGAAAACCCAACAATGTAGGCCAGTCTGCACTGCCTAAGAGCTCCAACTCAATATTCCCTCTCCGAGTATCTCTGTCTGTCCCTCTGTATACCTACAACTGGCGAACCAGTCAACGCACATTCACGACGTGCATCTGATAGTTCAGACTTTTACCAAACAAAAATCGTACAGACATGTCGGTTTTAAATTAGATCATGCACGTGTAATAAGCATTTCACATGAAGACCTATAGGCGTTTCTACTTGCATCTACCGCGTTAACTGGCCAAATGTCTATCGGAGCGCAATATGTTTCGAACAATGGGTCCAGGAGAATGAAACGCATTTTGTATCTATCGTATTTTTTCCCCTTAAGTCTTACGGTTTCGATATAATTAAACGTATAAAGGTAAAGACAAAGCAATCCCATTACAGGCCTGGGCATGCCCAGAGGGTTACAAGAGGTTGAGGCTCCCAGATTTCAAGACAATCGGCACATGAAGGTGGTAAGGTTGTCAGCCCTACGCACCGGCCGCTTTTACACCCCAGGAAATATTCCTGGTACTCATTTCTGCCAGAGCCTGAGTCAACCGCAGAGCCACAGTGCGGCCGGCAGGATTATGACAATGACACCATCGGTAATCGAACCCGCGACCTGCCGGCTTGTAGCGCAGTGCCTCAACCAACTGCGCCACCGCGTGCCCCCGATAATTAAATGTACAGCATGATTAATTCCATAAAGTCTCCAGACCCAGGCGCAGGTAAAGTTCGCCTAGGCTGATGTCACAAGCCAGGAGGGTGCAGGATGTAGTGTGCGCGCATATCAGTGTGTTTACGCACTCAGAGAGGTGAAGGTGCCTGTATTTGTCTGCTTATGTAATAGCTGCAATCATGTGACTGAGGCAGGGGGTTCGTTAGGTTTGTGAGACTGGCGACGAAGGCTATCATGCAAAATGAAGGGGACTAGGTGTATGCTTCCTATACGATCTGTTAGCACACTTTCACCGAACTTGGAGGATACTGACTGAACAGTGAACAACACTTAACCGGACACACTCATCGTACAGTACCATTGGAAAAAATGTATTTATTTTGACGTTTTGTTGGCCGTGCATCTCAGTATATTTATCTCAGTATTTAACCAATTGGATGGACAATATTTGTTTCACAATAAGTTTTATTTCATGCCTCTACATGTTTCGAGCACTTGTGCTCATCATCAGGAGTCAAAATTGCATTACACAGCCTCTGGTATCATCACAACTATAGTTGGTTAAATACCGAGACAAAAAAAGAATTCTTTAATTGAAATCAGCATAGCTTAAATTAATCGCAGCACTGGCGCGCGCGCGCACACACACCGCATATAATTAAACAAAGCACATACTGTACGTAATTTTCTTTTTGTTTGCGTATTGTCTCAAAGTGAACAAATTTGGTTGTATCACAAACCTACGCGTTCATTAAACAAGGAATTCCAGAAACAGCTTACAATGCGCACATTCCTAAAGAAATACACATATACGTTATCATATACTTCATTGTCGCCTTCTCTGCGCTTGTCTGGTTCTCGTACAGCCTCCCCACAAAAATTGGATCACAAATGTCTGTTGTTTTGAAATACGAGGGAAGGTCATTAAATAATAGGAATGCTATTCTAAAGTGCATGAAAAATTATGCACAAAGAAAAATCTTATTTCGGGACACAAAATGGCTCCTTAGCAATATGTCATATAGGGGTCGTGACGATCAAGCAGTTTGAGCCTGCGCAGTAGGCCGTACAACATGGCCGCTCCACTGTCAACTTCCACCGTGGAAGAGCAACGAAGCGTTAATCGTTTTTTGCGGTCAGAGGGTGTGAAACCTTCTGAAATCTACAGAAGAATGAAGGTTCAGTATGGAGACAGTTGTTTGAGTCAGGGGAGTGTGTATGAATGGGTGGAAAGACTTCGAAACGTACGAAAAATGTCAGTGATGAACACCGGAGTGGGAAACCAGTTAGCATGGCAAGTGAGACAGTGAAACAGCAGGTCGAGCAACGAATCCGTGACTACAGGCGAGTCACTGTTGATGAAATTGCCGCAGCATTCAACATGAGTCATGGCTCTGCGTACAATATTGCCCATAATGACCTCGGGTATAGGAAAGTGTGTAGCAGATGTGTCCCAAGGCAGTTGTCCAATGATCACAAGCGTGCACGGCAAACGATTTGTCAGGAGCATTTGACACGTCATGCTCGTGAAGGAGATGCTTTTCTCCATCGAACTGTGACAGGAGACGAGTCCAGGGTGTACCATTATGAACCAGAGAGTAAGAGACAATCGATGCAGTGGAAGCACCCGTCGTCTCCGGCCAACAATAAATTCAAGACACAGGCTTCCGCTGGGAAAGTCATGCTGACCATCTTTTGGGATGTCAATGGCCCCATATTGGTGCATTTTCAGGAAAAGGGTCAAACTCTGACTAGTGCTCGATACAGTGACATGCTAGTGAACGAGTTGAAGCTCGCGATACGATCGAAACGCCGGGGACTTCTCTCAAAAAGAGTACTGTTGCTTCATGACAACGCCCGTCCCCATACGGCTGCACATAGAGTGGATACATTACGTGATCTGAAATTTGAGGTGTTGAAACATCCACCATACAGTCCGGACTTGGCGCCATCGGACTTTCACTTGTTTGGACCTGTGAAAGAATATTTGCGGGGCCACAAGTTTGCA
>Ga0123354_10016958_pt1 | contig 11408 bp, 8 predicted proteins | sample TergutLab28metaG_2_FD_97872 | JGI IMG/M metagenome (GOLD analysis project Ga0123354, IMG submission 97872) | Labiotermes labralis P4 segment gut microbial communities from Petit-Saut dam, French Guiana - Lab288 P4 | ecosystem: Host-associated > Arthropoda: Insects > Digestive system > Gut ... | reverse complement strand
GTTTTTTCCCTAATCTGGACAGGCTGCATCACTGGCAGGTTATATCGCGTGATAACCCAAATCTGTACGGAGATATTCAGTTTGAGTTTTTAGTTTACGAAAACACGTCGGTACTCCCTTTTAGCCACACCGCATTGTAGTTACCAATTACTAAGAAGGGAGGCAGGTAATCTGCCGGAAGAGCGAATTGGTATTATCGGAGGCGCGTTTGACCCCATTCATGAAGGCCATCTTTCGGCGGCGGAGGCGGCGATGGCCTATGCCGCTTTAGATAAGGTTCTGTTTGTTCCCTCAGGCCGCCATCCGAACAAAACCTCGGAAGGGGCGGATGCCGAACAGCGTTACCAGATGACCGTTGCGGCTATCGGCAGCAACAAAAGGTATGTTCCCTCACGCGTAGAGACGGACAAGCCCGGCATTTCCTATACGGCGGATACACTGACGCTTATTCAAAACCAATATTTCGGAAGCGCATTATTCTTGATTCTGGGCGATGATAAACTGCCTTCCCTTGACGGATGGTATCACCGGGACAGTGTGATATCACAATGCACATTCCTGATTGTTCCGCGGCAGAACCCTCCTTTAGACTTGTCCGCCGTGTTAAGCGGCGCGTCACTTACGGGTGCCCGAATGGAAGCCGTTCCCATGAAGCTTCATGATGTATCCGGATGCGTTATCCGCCAATCACTCAAACGGGGCGTTATGCCGGATGGTATACCAACCGCTGTTCAAGCCTACATCGCCTTGAGCGGGTTGTACGGATATGCGCCGCTTATCGCAAATGCCGCGCCCATACTAACACAGCTTTGCCAAGCGCTGCCGCCCAGACGCTTTGCCCATTCCCTCAATGTGTGCTATACGGCGGCGGAGTTGGCGGACATACACGGCGTCGATAAGCAAAAAGCGGTTCTGGCAGCGCTTCTGCACGATTGCGCGAAGGCTTTTCCGGAGGAAACCATGCGAAGCATACTGCAGGCAAGGGGGATGCGAAACGGGCAAGCGCCGGAATCCAACGCGACGATGCACGGGCCGGCGGGCTCTGTGGTCGCGCAGGAAGCATACGGTATACATGACCCCGACATACTAAAGGCCATCCGCGTTCATACGCTGGGGGAACCGCGTATGTCCGCGCTGGATATGGTGGTATTTATCGCCGACACCACCGAACCCGGGCGTGTCCTCCATAACCGTTTGGAAGAACTGCGTTCGTTGAGCCGAACCAATTTACCTGCCGCGATAGCCCTTTCCTTAACCCTGACCGCGCAACGCCTGAAGGCAAACGGCGCGCAAATACATCCTTCACTATACAAAACAATTCAATGGATAGAGAACACAAAATAAGGAGGCCCTGAATGGAACACACACAACTGGCCAAGGACATCGCATCCATACTCTACGACAGGAAGGCACAGGACATACTGGTATTAAACGTCAGCGGCATCACCGTACTATGCGACATAATGGTGATTGCCTCGGGACGTTCCGCACAGCAGGTCAAGACGCTTTCCGATGAAGTGGAAGCCCGGCTGGCCGGCCAAACCGCGCTGCCCAGACACATAGAAGGGTACCATGAAGGGCGGTGGATCGTCATGGATTACCACAGTGTTATTGTGCATCTCTTCCACCAGGAAGAACGCGCGTTTTATCATCTTGAACGGCTGTGGGCTGATGGCTCCAACCGCGTTCCCATGCCCTTTGACGGGGAAACAGATAACGCCTAAAATTGATTGGTTGCCTTTAAAAGCAACGGCATCATTTCCGCTGCCCTGATGATGTCCACTGAACCGAACGGCGCCTGTATAAGCCGTTCCATCGCGCCGCGGTATAAATCCAAGACCGGTAAGATATCGTTTATATCCAATCCCCCGCGCTGTGAAACACCGCGAACGGCTGCCATGGCCGCTTCCCGCCAGAAGGCATTTAAAAGCGTTAACAAAATACGGGCCATTCCTGCGGGCGCGTCCGTATAGAACGATTCGTCCGCCTCACCCTCGGACAGAATAAGGCTGAGCGCGTCTTCAAAGGCTTCGGTAAGCGATCGGCTGTATTCAGCGCATAAAATCGTCCCTTCCGAAGTGAGCATCATCGGCAGCAACAGCGCGGCGAATTTCTCCTCGCCCGACCGAATGGGAAGCGCACAGTATAACAGGATGTTCAGCCGCTCTACAATACTGGACTTGTTCGTTTTTACCTGATCAAAAACGGTTCTGGCATGAACCGCCCGCTGCGCGCAAAGGGTTTGCAAAACGGCTAACTTGCTTTCGAAATGATGATAGAAGCATCCCTTAGAGCCTTTTAACTCAGCCAGAATGCCATCCACAGACGTGCCGGCATAACCATCGCGGTAAAAAAGCCGCTCCGCCGTATCGATAATGGCCTGTTTCTTGATATCTCCCTTACGCATGGGATGACCCTCCGGCTAATTATATTCTACCGTTCGCTGATACATTTTATAGGTAGATTGAAAGAAAAGCTCGCGGTGGTATTCTTTCCCGTCCTTATACCATACTTTATAAGTATTAACCTCGTATCCCGTACGCGGTTGAATCGTTTCTTTACTGGTGCCGGGTCTCATGTTGGGGTTGTTAACATACCGGATGTCGTTTGGCGGTTTCATGGTGCGGGTGACTTCGCTTTCCAAATCGATGGTAATGCCGGCGCCCAAAGATTTTCCGTAAATTTCTACCGTTATCAGCCTGTCCGCGTAGTAAGCAACAATGAAGATGGGCGTATCTTTGTTGTTTTTAAACTTAAAATCCAGCCCGGGCCAGTTTACCGTAGCATCCATCCCCTTTTGGACATAGGTGCTCGGCCAAGCGTGGGGGCTGCGATAGACAATTTCTAAATCGGCGCGCGCCACGGCGTTAAACAGTGTACCGGATGTTTGACAAACGCCGCCCCCGATATCCGGAACGGTTTGGCCGCCGGAGATGGCAATGGCCTCCTTATAACCTTTTTCAACCGTCCGCTTGCCAACCGTGTCATTAAAGGAGAAAGTCTGGCCGGGGTTTACCGCACGGCCGTTAATTTCTTGGGCAGACAGACGGACATTCGTGTTGCGGTTTGCGTTATTGGTCGTTTTTGTGGTATAGGTGGCAAGGAGTTTAAACTCACCAATCAGGTCGTCTTTATTGACCATGGGCATGATAATCTGCGGTTCTACCGTCAAAGAGGCATTCTTCTCCCGTTTATCCAGCTTGTCCCATATGTCACGCTTTAGCTGCTCCGCGTCGATGGTAACACCCGGCGCGGACTCTGTAAACGCGAATGTTTTTCTGACAAAATCGAAACCGGCTACCTGTGAATCCTGCGCCGGACGGTTGACATACAGCGCTATCTCGTCGGCAAAATCCGAAACCGCGTTCCTGTCATACGTGGACTGCGAGTAAAAGGCGGCTTTCCCTTCCTGATTCATATAGTCCCAAGCGTTTTTAAGACGCTGCTCATAGGGCGTATCGCCGGAAAAGACGGCAGTACGGCCCAGCGCGTATGCGCGCTCAATCAGGATATCGGTATTCCTTTTTATCTGAAGGCGATCCGAATCCAGCGTCCATCGCTTGTTGCCCGCGGTAACGGTGACGCTCATACCGGCATCCTGCGCGGCAGCGCCGGTACCCAACGCGGCAGCCGCCTCCGGGCGGGTCATACCACCGACATACACATTATCAATAGAGATACCGGGTAAGAAGGCATCCCGCTCAAAATACTGTGCGGATAGGGCCAAACTCTCCGCCACCCTTGACAGCCTGGCGGAATCATACTCCAGTATGTAACCGTTGGCTATCGCGTAGGGGGCATGGCTGCCTATAAACATGGGTAAGCCGAAATAGAGCGCCGCCGCGATGAGCGCAAGGGCTATCAAAGATATAAAAGCGGATAGGATGGGATGCCTTTTTTTCTTTTTCCGCTGTGCGGCGGGCATAAGCCTATACCCGACATCTCCGTTATAGGCCGGCAGATGCTGGTAGGCAACATGGGCATGCTTGCGATGCGACGCCGTTTGGGCGGTTTCCGGCGGCGGATTACCGGCGCCCAAGGCATTCGGCGCAAGGGTAACCCGCGGTTTTTGCATGGGTTGTTTTTTTCCGTACTCCGGGATTCCCGGTTGATTCATGGTTAATCCTCCCGGAATTGTTTACTCGTGAGCCGTGTGCGTCATTTTGTAAGACAGGATATGCAGGCTGTCAGATAAGTGCACATTGACAATCACCACATCCTTCGGCGTTTTTAAGTCTATAGGCGCGAAGTTCCATATGGTTTTAATGCCAAGAGAGAGCATTTGATCCAACATCGCCTGCGCTCCGTTTGCGGGAAGGGCGAATACCGCGATATCCACCCGGTTATGCCGCACAAAATCGTCCAGTTCATCCAGCGCCTTGACGGTGATTTCATTCACCTGTAAGCCTATTTTTGCGTTGTCTTTGTCAAAAATCGCAATGGTCTGAAAGCCTTCCCGGGTAAAGGAAGGATAGCGCGCTACGGCGCAGCCAATATTACCCGCGCCGATAATAATCATACGGTGTTTTTTGTCAATACCCATTATGGACATGATATGCTTTTTCAGCTCTTGCACGGAATAACCGCAGCCCTGCCGCCCAAAGCCGCCGAAACTGTTTATATCCTGCCTGATTTGGGAGGCGGTAAGCCCCATGCGTTTACCCAATTCTTGAGAAGATATTTGGAAGATACCGCCCGATTCCAGTTCACGCAAGTGACGATAGTACCCCGGCAGACGCTTAATAACCGCTTCCGAAACGTATCCCGTCACGTGCATCCCCCATTCCCTAAGCTAGTTTTAGTCACTGACCTGTGAACTATATCATTTTTTAAACATATTCGCAATACTTTTGACAAATATGAATCAGCGGAATAAGCAACCCGGTCGTATCCCTAAGAGGCATCCATGGTGCCGCGTTTTTATAAATATATCGGCAAATAGCCAAAGCGGCCGCGGGGCCAAATACCCCGGGCCGCTTCCTTGGCTGCTTTGATTGTTTGTGTTACTCCGTGCAGTCTCCTACGTTACGGGATCCGATACCCGCCAACGGGGTGTCTAGGTCTTCCAGGATGATGGGCCCGCCGCCCGGTGTATACGTGACCGTGAACTCCAGGTTTTGTGCCGGCATGACGCCATCAACCAGCATGAGGCTGCGTCTGTACCCTGCCAGCGCCGGTGAGGGAATGTTGTAGTATGTACCAAATGCCATTATTTGCTCGACACTTTCAAAAGCCGTGGTTCCGTCCGCGAATTGGTAATGAACCGTAATGGTGTAGAGGTTGTAGTTAAACGAACCGTAGATATATACGTTTTGTGCAGGCATGGTGAAGAATCCGTCCGTTACAATGGGGGCATTCTGCCATCCGTCGAAGGTGAAGCCTGCCGCCGTGGCATCGGGCGCTATGGGAACCAACTGTCCAAAGACATAGGTTCTGGTCGCCGGAAGCTGCGACGCGCCAACCGGTACAGGGTTGTTCAGGTAGTAGTAAGAGACTGTGTAGCTTTCACGGCTGTAATAAAGCCTGATCACTGTTTCGCCATTGCCAAGAATGGTTCCGTCCGCCGGGTTCATTGCCGTTAAGCTGTCAATAAACGCATACCCTGCATTGATGTACTGTGTGCTTGGCGCGTAAACCGCTAACGCACCCGTTGTTCCGGTAAAGTATTCCGTCGCCGCCAACGTAAAGCCCGTGCCGTCCACATTGGCTAAATAGTGTTCCACCGCGTAAACCGTGTTATCGTTGACCGCAAAGTGCGCGGTATAGGTCGCCGCCACGTTCAAGCCATTGACCTTCTCGGGTACGAACGCCGCGTCATTGCCTACTACTTGTCCGGCTTCGTTCGTCCAGTTGACAAAGTGGTAGCCCGGCATCGCGGTTGCAACAGAACCCTGCGCCACACCCGTCGCGGGCGCTAAAGTTTCATCATCAGGGTCGACTGTGCCTTTTACTATGTCCTCGGATTCATAGTTGATGATGATGTCTTCGTCTTCGGCAAAGTGCGCCGTGTAGGTCGCCGCTACGTTCAAGCCGCCTACCTTGGCAGGTACAAACGTTGCGCTGGTGCCCACTACCTGATCATCTTCGTCCGTCCAGTTGACAAAGTGGTATCCCGGCATCGCGGTGGCAATAGAACCTTCCGCTACACCCGTCGCGGGTGCTAATGTTTCATTATCAGGGTCGACTGTGCCTTTTGTGATATCCTCGGATTCATAGTTGATGGTGATATCTTCGTCTTCGTCAAAGTGCGCGGTATAGGTCGCCGCCACGTTCAAGCCGCCTACCTTGGCAGGTACAAACGTTGCGCTAGTGCTTACTTCTTGACCGGCTGCGTTCGTCCAGTTGACAAAGTGGTAACCCGGCATCGCGGTCGCAATAGAACCTTCCGCCACACCCGTCGCGGGCGCTAAGGATTCGTTTGCCGGCGAAACTGTGCCTTTTATAATGTCCTCGGATTCATAGTTGATGATGATGTCTTCGTCTTCGGCAAAGTGCGCCGTGTAGGTCGCCGCTACGTTCAAGCCATTACTGTCCTTGGCAGGAATAAACGTTGCGCTGGTGCCCACTACCTGATCGTCTTCGTCCGTCCAGTTAACAAAGTGGTAGCCCGGCATCGCGGTGGCAATAGAACCTTCCGCTACACCCGTCGCGGGTGCTAATGTTTCATCATCAGGGTTGACTGTGCCTTTTGTGATATCCTCGGATTCATAGTTGATGATGATGTCTTCGTCTTCGGCAAAGTGTGCTGTGTAGGTCGCCGCCACGTTCAAGCCGCTTACCTTGGCAGGTACAAACGTTGCGCTGGTGCTTACTTCTTGACCGGCTGCGTTTGTCCAGTTGACAAAGTGGTAACCCGGCTTCGCGGTTGCAATAGAACCTTCCGCCACACCCGTCGCGGGCGCTAAGGATTCGTTTGCCGGTGAAACAGTGCCTTTTACAGTATCCTCGGAGACATAGTTGATAGTAATGTCATCATCTTCGGCGAAGTGCGCGGTATAGGTCGCCGCTACGTTCAAGCCATTAATGTCCTTGGCCGGCACAAACAGTTCATCGGTACCTACCGTATCACCGGTTTCGTCCGTCCACTTGACAAAGTGGTATCCCGGTTCCGCGGTTGCCGTGGAACCTTTTGCCACACCCGTCGCGGGCGCTAAGGTTTCACCGGCGCGGTCAACCGTTCCGCCCGCCAGCGCTTCATAATTAATCGTAATGGGAGCTTTCTCCGCAAAATTGGCATAGTAGTTAATCGGGCTCGTACCCCACCCGGCGGCGGGACGCTGCGGAACAAACGATGCGCTTGTGCCCACAACCGCTCCATCTCGGCTTTCAAACGTCCAGTTGACAAAATCATAGCCGGGAGCCGCGGCTGCCACGGAGCCTTTTCCCGATAAGGTTGACCTTAAAATCGTCTCATAGGCTTCCGATACGCCGCCGTCACCATAACCTACCCAATAGCAGATGGTTACCAGTTCTTCCGGTTTGGCGTATTGCGCCGTGAGCGTGACATTACCGTAGATAAGAATCCGGCTGTCCGGATAATACAGGTTACCCTTCCCGTCACTCCAAGCGTAGAAAGTCGTGCTGTTATCGCCCTTTAGGTGGCTGCCATGCTTGGCAACGGCCTGTGTATCAATGCGGTAAATGTTGTTGTCTTCCTCGGGTGTTCCGGAGCCTTCGCCGACTAAGTACGTGATGGTAAAGCCATCCGTTTTCCATTGAGCAAACAGAATTGTATCGGTCATCAGCTTGATATCATAGGAGAAAGGTATCAGTTTATTGCCAACCATGAAATACCAGCCTATGAACTCGCCGTACCCGGGATACGCGGTGCCTTCCCAAAACCAGTGGTTCGAAGCGTAGCCGCCAATGGCAATGCCCTCTTTATCTACCATTATACCGCCGACATTATCAAAATACTCCACCGTAATGGCGTCCGATTCCCATTTGGCGTAGAATTTCATGTTGCCGTTCGGCATGGTAATCACATCGGCAGCGGTCGCGCCAAAATCATACGGATCGCCGAAACAGTCTCCATTGGTATACCAACCGCAGAAAATATAGCCATCCCGTACCGGATCGGCCGGCTTGTATCCGCTGCCCAGGGGCATTTGATAGGGTACTCCGGGTACGTCCAGATTCGCTCGGCCCGGAACCTGATAGTCGAAAGTCAGCGTAAACGTTTTACGGCTGTAGTAGAAAACGCTGATGGGCCCGCCGGTGTTGGGGCTGCCGATGGTACCGTTCGTATTACGGGCGTATCTGGCGGGAGAACCATCGTTCAGCGGGTTTAAGCCGTTAATTTTTTTGGCGTAGGTCGACCCGGTCAGCAACTGACGGTACTGAAGCATTTCGACATACTCTTTACTGTTCCATATAATTGTGGTGCCGAAATTGGGATCCGTGATACCGGGCGTCACTTCCACATAATACCTAAAGTCGGTAGGCGTGGTGGCGGTTGTGGCAAGCGTGAAAGTTAATGTGCCGGTGTTGCTGCCGTTCGCCGGCAGTAATGTGAAGTCAATGACCGTTCTTTTGCTCATCAAAGCGGTCGTCTCAACAATATTGTTCGGAGAGGACGGAAGGTTCCATTGCTGATATCTTTGCCCGTTGCCTATCGTAAAGCGGATGTAATAGGAAGTATCTGCATTGGTATACTCCAAGCCCGACGGCCACAGGTTTGTTACATCCTGCTCATACTTCCAGGATTGCGTATAAGAATTTCCGTTGTTATATACCGCGCTTGGTGCGGAAGCAAAGTAGAAAGAGTTGTTTGCGCCCGTATTAAACCGGAAGTTATACACTTTACGGCTGAAATACATATTGATGACGGTGGTTCCGTTGCCCAGGATTTCCTTATTAACATCGTAACCTTGGAAATCCGCGTATTTCAGCACGCCGTTCGGCCCGCCCGCGAGGGTGGCATTGGCAAAGTGGGCGGCCGGTATCATGGAACTAATTCCATTAGTACCGGCGTACGGCTTGGAGAAAATGTCGCCCGACACTAAAGCGAAATCATTGGTAACATTGATGGTATCAAAATAGATGTAATGGCTCAAATTTCCCATTGTTGGTGTGCCGGTAAAATTCGGTTTTTCCAGCCATATGGCAATGGTATAATTGGCGGGTTTGCCTTGCCATACAGCGTAGAGCAAAGTATCCTGCGTAATGGGTGTGCTGAAATTAAACGGCTCGCCCTTTTCTGTTTCAGACCAGTGTAAGAAGTCATATCCGTCACGGTTGATTTTTTGGGTCGGTACGCTTATCGTGCCGCCTTTGGTTACCGCTTGCACGGGTTCTTCAAGCTGATCGCCCGCGGAAATAAAGACAACGTAGTACAGGTTGTTAAACTTCGGTAACAGTACCAGATTATCCGTGGGCTTTGCCACACCCAAATCGAAACGGGTATCGGGGCTGCCGCCCTCAAGATACCAATACTCTAAATAGTGACCTTCCGGTCCGATAATTTCATTGAGTATATCCTGCGGCGGCGGATAAATGACTTGATCCGGTGTTAAATCGGCCGTATAGACGATTTTTCCGTCATAATCCCTGAACGAAACAAGATAGGTATCACTGAAAAGCGCATGTACCACGATGTCATCATTAAATGATATACCCACGCCGAACGGACTGCTGACGGCGCCGTTGATATACCAGCCGCGGAAAGACACCATGCCCTCCGGCCAATCCTCACGTGCCAAGACCGGCAGCGCTACGTCACAGTAGTAATGATCGTCTTCAAACTTTATCTGCCCGTTGGGAACAGTGTATACATCATGTACTTCACCATCCACCATGAAGGTAACGGTGGGTCCTAACTCACCCATGGTTGTCACAATCGACCCTAATGTCGTGTTAGATACCCCTATCGAACCATCAACTCCGCCCGCAGAGCCCATCAAAGGCGTTACCATCTGCGTAAGCATCAGTACTGTACAAAGGAGAGCCCATGCTTTCTTTCGCGTAAATTTCATTTAGCACCCTTCTTTCTTACATAAAATACCGTTATATTTACGGGATATCCCCCGTTTAGTAACACATATACCCCATCCTGTTTCGCCGAGTGTACCGCGGTTTACTTAGACATATCTTCCAGCACAGTGACGCAAAGGCGCCAGAAGCAGTTTGACAGTTCCTCACAAGCGGCATAGGTATAGGTATAAGCCGAGCCGCCTACGGCATTGAGCCAGGACGCGCCGCCGTCTGTGCTGTACTGCCAGCAGAGCGCTACGATGCAATCCTCATAACCTAACAGTTCGCTTCGCAGTGTGATGAGGTACCCTTCCTCAACCTGTTCCGGAGCATCTGTCCAGATGCGAATGGAATGCTTCGGGAGAAGATCATTCTCATCCGTTGAGGTGTTGCCTTGCTCTTCATCTTCTTGCTCAGTTTCCATATCATATTCGATTTCCTGGTCTTCTGTCAAATTATTATTCTCATCGTCCCGCTCGTTGTCATCGGTTTCCGATTCATCTTCATTTTCGTCATCTTGAGTGTTATCATCGGTTGCCGATTCATCATTTTTCACGTTGTCTTCGGTATGCGAACCGTCGGAATCGGCATCATTCGATGTTGAATCATTCTGAACGGACTCCTTTGACTCCGAGTTGGTATCGGCCGGGTCAGCCTGGTCGGTCGGGGCATCGGTAATAGGATCTTCTTGAATCGCATCCGTGTCCTGATCCTCCGGTTTTTCATTATCCTGGCCATCTTCTGCTTTTTCACCGATAACAGGCGCTACAAACAGATAGAGAGGCTCCAGTTTGAGCTGCTTTGTTACCGGAAGGTTAAAGTCATAGGGTGTTTGTAATTGGTCGTTCTTTAGGTACCAATGAGAAAAAGCGTATCCTTCCTTTTCCGGAACATGATCCGGCTTCTTGACGGACTCACCGGGTTCCACTTCCACGCGCTTGATGTAACGTCCCATGTTAAAGCTGACTACGATTGACGTTGCGCCCGACTTGTCTTTTCTGCCTTCCGCGAACGACACAGATGCCAACGAGGTTAGTATCGTCAGCGCTATCGCGATAGAAACCAGTTTTTTTAACAGTTTACCCTTCATTGTTGTTTCCTCCTTAGTTTGTGTATGTGGGAGGGGCGTCATGATCACCACTCACCGGATTCTTGGTACCATGATATCAAGAAAGGGGTTACATAACGGGTTACATTTGAAAATAGTTTTCAACGTGTTTTTTCCCTTGTCATATTCAGCGGAGTTCTTTCTCTTGTATCGTACTGATATTTCGAATCATTTTTCACGTTTGATAAAAGATACGTATTTTGTATATATTATATGTTATATATTGTCTTTTTTAGTTATTTTTGCTATTTTTACCGTATTTTCTTTTAATAAATGAACCATGCATAATATATGGTTTGATGTGCCGTTACATATTTGGTTACATGTG
>Ga0123354_10016956_pt1 | contig 11408 bp, 6 predicted proteins | sample TergutLab28metaG_2_FD_97872 | JGI IMG/M metagenome (GOLD analysis project Ga0123354, IMG submission 97872) | Labiotermes labralis P4 segment gut microbial communities from Petit-Saut dam, French Guiana - Lab288 P4 | ecosystem: Host-associated > Arthropoda: Insects > Digestive system > Gut ... | reverse complement strand
CACCCACATACACACACACCTCACACACACACACCCACATACACACACCCACACACACACACACACACACACACACCACACACACACACACACACACACACACACACGAGTGTAAATTTATGCGTTAGGGACGTAGGCTTTACGAATTCTGGTCGGAACTCCCTGTTTTTTTTTTAATAAAATAGTTTAATAATACAGTATGGGATACGAAGAAATTGCTAAATTGTGCAGTGAATCTTCCATAGTGGCGTGACGTCAGGCTTCCGCCGCGAAGTAGATGAGATCTGCGCTCTTCTACGATATTACGCTGCGTGTAGTAGTAATTCCTTTTCTTGAAAATATGTGTGTTATTGTCGGGTATTTATCACTCTTTGTTTCGTGCCTTTCTGCTTCTCCAGACAACTCTCCTACTTCATATGCCTATCCTGTTCCTTATGTATTAATGCTGTCTTACTGTATCTTATAGTGTGTAATTTTTGTTCATGAGTACCGTGGCCGAGGCTTTCATGGCATCCACATTTCTGTGCCTTTGTTAGTGTGTTTTATAGCCGATAGGCCTGTTTGACACACAGCATTTACCAGCTGGTATGTTGTGCAGTCCATTAACGTTTGCATTTTAGTTTCAGAAAATTTCTGGCGTTAGTCTCTGGAGTTTGCTTAACGTAATACAGTGCAGTAGACACTAAACTAGCCCAGTGTGATAGCTCAACCAAGCTGGTGGCTGAGGCAACTTGAATATAATGAGTACGTTGTTTGTTAAATATTGCAGCAGACAAAACGATGGACGTCACTTTCTGCCAGGACTGTATCTGCATTTCTGTGGCGGAATTTGCTGTTCGTTCATATTTACATCGCAGCGTCGTCGTGAAATTCATATTTTATACGTACGCGGTTCTAATTTCAGTCAGTCTGCTGTCAGGAATGACATATTTGGCGTTTTTCGGTCCGTCATGAGCGCTACGATAGTGTATTAAAACGGGTTACGACCACTGACCAGTATTTTTCTGTGGCAAAGCAACCGAACAGAGGCACAGACAGCTTCTTTGAGGTTTCTAGGACACAAAATTATACCAACACACCAATTATGATTCCTCTGAACGAGTTATTAGCTCGTCTCAGAGGCCGCGACGTACTCACCACACAACAAACAAGAGACGAACATCCACGCCCTCAACACGATTCGAACCCGGGATTGACACGCTTACCATTTTAGTGTGTATAATTATCGTTACGCCCCGTTATGAAATAGTTGATGTGAAATGATCGGGTTGGTGCAGCGTCTGAATCGGATCATCAATCCTGAGGTAATCATTGTTTTACTCAGTCCTTCAGCTAATAGCCAGGACAGTACTTTGGATAGGCCACCATCGCTGTCTTTGCGAAGTTGTTTCAAGTTTATCATTAATGAACCTTTCTGACCATAGTTTGGATATAAAAAAGAAGCTTATAAATAATTGTATTTGGAGTGTTGCTCTGCATGGATCAAAAACATGGACCGTAGGGAAAAATAAAGTGGTCGTAAATGCGTTTCAAACATGCAGCTGGAGAAGAATGCTAAAAATAAAATGGACAGAGTAACGAATGATGAAGTTTTTCAAAGGACCGAAGAAGAAAGATTACTTTTAAAAAATTAAAAAAAAAAAAGCCACTCATTGATAGGGCACACAATTAGGCATAACGAGTTTTGTAGTCAACATCCTTGAAGGAGCGATATTCGGAAAAGAGGCCGTGGGAAGACCTCGAATACGTTACTTAAAAGCACGTCGCCAGAAACACAGGAGCAGACAGTTACACAACAATGAAAAGAATGTCTTGCAACAATTCCAGATGGAAAGCTGCCAACCAATCAAAAGATTGAAGGATAAGAAGAAGAAGAAGAACCTTTCTGACATAGGTGCTTACGGAGTGCGGTATTGAAAATGTCGTTAAACAGCCCACAATAGAAAGTAACATCTGTTGATGCCTTTAACATAGTTGGTAAATAATGCGTAAATTAATCAGCTGCTTGATAAGGCACCACACCATGTAGACATAGATGGAGGTAAAGTTAAGCATAGCACCTCTGCATCACGCCCAGATTCGGTCTACACGTTCTGACCAAAAAATCTCTGCCCCTGCCGGGCGTCGAACCCTGAATCCGCAATCGTCTGACCCGTAGTTTGCATCCTTCAGTGCGTGATCTATCCAAGCTCCAAGGCAAACAGTCCATAAACCGTTGATGCGCGTTTCTTCCCCATTTTCGTACAAACGTAAATCTATTTACAGCAAACCCGTTCTTCAGAATTTTGGATATAAACCTAGTTGCTGGGCAAGTCTTCTTTTGATTATGATTCACAGTCCTAACAGTAAACGAAACGTCTGGGAGAGTGAGCAGTTGAAACTGTAGTGTGCTTCCCTGCCAGCATTTCGCGTGACATTTGCCACCCCCTCGCAGCACGCAAGCATACGTACACATGTGCCCGATATTCTGTTCAAGAGCACTACACGTGTCCACCAGGTCACAGCATTTTATATTCTTGATTGCATTGTATGCTTATGGCAGGAAAATTATGAGTTTCTTCGTTTGCCTCTATTGTGTTGCGTGATACCCAAGGACTGACTGCAACCGAAACACAAGCTGGGTCACGTCTAAGGTCGTTACAGTTCGCGTTCTCACAGCCTGTTTCCTGATACATCGATTTGAATGTTAGCCTTCGTGTCCGTATCGGCGTTTCTAACCAAACACAGGCTGCCCTTTGCCTTCGACTATTCGCACAGTGACTGCTGACGACACACTTTCTCCAGGTTGTTAGTTCGTGGACTGTCCGCTCTCTTGTCTTGTTTTCCAGAAATTCCGCGTCAGTAAAACTTTCTTCCTGTACTTAGACGCACAATGCATGGTACATGGACTTCTAGTAACAGCCCGTGCCCTGTTAATGTATCTTATCTTATTTGCCGCGTTCTGGAAACGCAAAGTGAACGCAGACTCCACACTCACGGAATCCAGACGCTCCATATGGCGCATTTTCCCGGCGACCAAGATAGAAGCTTTTACATGAGGGGGGTGGGGGATGAGAGGGATGTTATAGTTAATTATGAAAGTTGAAGCGAGAGAGAATGGCAACAACTGGAAATCAAGCGGCAAACGTTCTGTGGACTCACTGCAGAACTTCTTGATCTACGGAGAGGCCAGTCGAATTTCCAAAGTAATAATTTTGGGACACTGTGCCATTTTCGAAGATCATGGGCCACTGTAGCACGGGGGTTTAGGTTTCGAATCCCGCTGGGTAGGGAGCATGCATACTTTTGTCCGTCTATTCCTCTTCCAGGGTCTACACTTCTTCAACTTGATCTGTCTTGGCCTGAAGGTTCCTGCCATCCGTCCGTGGGATTAATCTTAATGCAGCTCGTCGACTTTTTTTATCTCCTGTTTCGTTTCTTACCGTGGACCTAATACTCGAAGTGTTATGAAATTTGCTTCTTATTCTTGCCAATATTTTTAGCTGATCAAGCTAAATGCAAATATCGCTGTAGAGTTTTTGGGTGGGATTCGAGCCTACGGTCCTGTTTTTTTAAATTGCTTGAGAATATTTAAGTTTCTTAATTTGCATGGTAGTCGTGCAGAAAATGTAACCATATCCCTTGCGAAAAACAAGCCCTACTCCATGTTGTGTCATTGTAATTCTGAACCGGAAGGAATGGTTTTGATCGCGATTTAGGCGGTATGAGTTCCCAGTACCCTAGACTCTATAATCAGTCGTCTCAGTTTCCTTAGTAATTCTTAGTCATATGGAAGTTGTCCGGGATTGGCGGACATCGCCGTGAGTTTCTACTGAACTTTCCGAAGACTGTCACAAAGAATCAGAGAGAGTGTGTTTTGGTGTAAATTTCCCACGTTTGCCTGCTAGTCCTGCTGATAAGAGTTGTCTTAAGATGATCATGAGCGTGGAACATGGTAGAGTTGGACGGACGGGAAGATCGAAGTAGGCCTACGCGGAGAAAGTTGTCTCTCATTGTCACTTTATCCACCTCAAATCTCACGTGGACTGCCCCGGCCTCCAACCCGAGTCTGCTCCGTGAGCAGCCGGCTGACGGTTATCTGAGTTATGTATGAAAATCCAGTTCCTACCCCACAGATAACAGAAGTCGTGTCCATTATGAAGACCAACTGGTTGGTGCTGTACGTACAAGGAAGTGGTCGCTTGGTGTTGTGAGGATCATATGGAGCACCCAGCTGCACTGTGTGGCAAAGTGCAGTTTCTCAATATCGCCGCACTTGGTGCATATAGTTACCATTGAACTTCAAGTGGTAAGTTTTTTTTTCCCACTGCGAAGCACATGCTGAAGGTATCACAGTAAAAACTCCGTGGCCTTAGTCCGCACGCGAACTATACCGACAGAGCGGCTGCCGCCGGTCGGCGAAATTAGTGCCAACTTTTGCGGATAGAGGGGTGTCACGTAGTCAGCGCAACGGGTCCCCACAGCCGTTAATCTCGTGTCACAGTAACCCCTTCAATAATTGTTTCATTGCACCAGAGACAGACTACTAAAGTAAAATATATATGAACCTATTCTTATAACAAAACCAACCAGATGCACTCATTCCTCAAATTTATTTTTGGAATGGAACTGTACATGTTTCGAACAGTCTCTCTGCCCACCATCAGGAGTCCAGCACTGTACACACAGCAATAGGTATAGGTCATACAGGTTATGCTGACTGCTGTCCCGCTAGCAAGTTGTCAGCATAACCTGTTACAATGCTAGACTCCTGATGGTGGACAGAGAGACTGTCCGAAACATGTAGAGTTCCATTCCAAAAATAAATTTGAGAAATTAGTGCATCTCGTTGGTTTTGTTACAAGAATATATCACGATGCGCGGTCCCCTGAATATCAAATATACGAATCGATTTAGCAACTTGAAACTAATGAAGTGAATTCAGGGCCGTGATGGTGTCTATTAGCGGTTTCGTTATGACGCGATGAACATTCTGATTACTTAATAAGAAAGCATGTTAAGAGGTGCAAACATCTAACGAATAATTGGAGGGGAAACGTGCGGCAGTCACGTGACTTGCAATTATTTCTTTTTAATGATAATTACTCTCGGTTGTAATTTGACGGTTCCATGCAGTCTGAAAAGCCCTCGTTGTCACATTATACTAAGCACTGTATATTTATCACGGCGCTTTCTTCGTCTCCTCGGATCGGGTGATTGTGATGGATTCTGGTCGTTTAGTAATGGGCCATGACATGCCATCAATTTTCTGAACCGTCGTCGTCAATGTTGACATTTCCTATGGCAGCAGATAGATAGAGAACACGATGCCTCTCAGAGCTGCATAACTTAACCATATAGAATGACATTTAGACGCTGCTGGAACCTTTTTTTTAATACGTATTTATAATCGGGAGCTACATCTTCGTCCCAATTTCCTTTCTGTTTTTGCTCTTCTGTTTCTTGTCTATGTTTTCACTTTTATAGAACTGGGGAGGGGGTTATATGGCAAAGGAGACTGAAGAAAAGTGCTTTTCTTTCTTGTGATAGACGTAATACAAACAGTACAAGACTTTAATTCCTGAATTATTTACTTCTGTTCACGTAGGGTGGAAATAGAATGCATTTTCATTTCCACGCCATTTCATCTTCTTTGAAGCTCCGTAATCTTTTACCCCAGTAAATGGTTAAATTGTCATTGAGAAAAAAAAATGTTTTGGCTGTGCTAAGGTAAATGTGCAACGGTTATACATCACGCGGGAAATATTAATTTTTTCCTGATAATAAAACCAACCAGACGCCCTAATTTCTCAAGTTTATTTTTGGAATAAAACTCTACATGTTTTGGACATTTCCTCTGTCCATCATCAGGAGTTTTTCACTGTACACATAGCAATGGTATATGTCATACAGGTTTGCTGACAGCTTGCGAGCAGGATCAGGACGGCATAACAAATTGTCACGATGCACGGCCATCTGAACTTCATATTCATTTTTTGTTATTTTTAGTCGTCATTATTCGCGACGTATTACCGATTTCTATCCCGTAACAGTATTTAAAGTTCAGCAGTTGTCGGTTAACGCCGTCAAATCTGACTGTACAAGGTGTATTGTCAAAAGATAGAGATAGAAGTACTGTGTACTGTGTGCCGTCGAAGAATAATTTTACCGCGTGCCGTGTGTGGTCTAAATTTGCTGTGTAATCGACAGTTCCTTAAACACGATGCAACGGCGGTAGGGTGGGGGGGGGGCTGTATTTTAAAAAGTACAGTTATTTGAAATGCACGGGACAGCATGATATGGGTCAACCAGAACTGAAAAATTACGAAATAATGTCATCCACTTTGTTGTGTCCACCAGAAAATTGTCTGAAACAGATACGATCATGATATGAATCTGTTTAAACTCGAGTTAACACGAAACAAAAGGTCCGGATCCGTGTGGAGCCAATGGTTGTCTTTGTGACCTTGGTATGTTGCACCTGTACCTTTGTTTTGACGGTTGGGATTTTGCTAATTGTGTGTTCTCTCAATTCCGATTAAACTAAGTGTATATGTTTCTTCTAAACATTCCATTTGAAACCCGAGTGTGACTGGGGAAGTGTTTGTGTAGTATGTCGGCAGTGGTTGTAAAAGGTAAAGCAGTCCCATTACAGGCCTTGAGAGGCCCAGAGGGTTTCGGGAAGTTAAAGCTCCCAGATTTCGTGATGACGGCACAGGATGGTGGTAGGTTGTCATCCTTACGCACCGGCCGCCTTTATCCCAAGGAAATACTTCTGGTACTCATTTCTATTAGAGACTGAGTCGAGGGCCATAGTGCGATCGGAAAAATGAAAAATCCACTGACACCAGCTGGGATCGAACCTGCGAACTTCCGATTTGTAGCACAGCACCTTCACCACTGTGCTATCGCGGTCCCCGGCAGTGATTGTATCGTTATTAAATCCATTGCAAGATACCTGCGACTTTCGGATTTCGTGCTAGCGGAGGGTAGTTATGGTTCTTTAGTTGACCGATATTCACGAAACTTGGTATGGACATTATTCCTTTGAAAGACACCCAAACTTCACACCATTTTAATTTCTCAGAATCGCTGATAAATCGCAGACCACTGACTGGTGAGGAGGGGGCAACATCTGCGCCACTTGTTGTAGGTTCCTGAAGTTATGAATGATAATATACCTGAAAATGGTATGCGAACTAATTAGGGCAGTAGTTTTTAAAAGTGAAGAAATGAAAACGTGGTGTCTGTACGACAATTTCCTTCAGCCGTCGGTTGGATGGGTCTGACAAATGAGCCGTTGGAGTTGCTCAGTGAGTTGCTGGCGTGTAGACAGAGCACGAGGATACCTGCTGGTTGGGTCGTTGGGTGCGAAGTGTAGTTTGTGAGTCAGCAGTTCCAAACATGGTGATGATGCGAATCTTGAGCTTCTGTCTCACCGTATTGACATTTAGGGCCCAACCTATAGAGTTTGTACGCACATAATAAGTTATTCGCAAAATACAATAAAGTACAATCATAATAATAGTAATTTGTAGTACCTCAAATCTTTGAAATAGGAAATTTCGTTTTATGAATTTTGCTGGGAACTATTTTTTTTTTCACGTTTATTTCTTGTAGCAAAAAAAAAACCTGAAGTCTTGCTGCCCCGGGCTTCTGATGATGAGTAGGGTCATTCTTTTCAGTTACAGATGTATTCTAATACATAATAACAGTAATAATAATGATATGGGCCGGGTAGCTCAGTCGGTATAGCGACTGACTACGGGCTGGACTGTCCGGGATCGAATCCCGGTGGGGACGAGATTTTTCGCCCGTCCAGACCGGCCCTGGGGCCCACCCAGCCTCCTGTAGAATGGGTACAGGGTCTTTCCCGGGGATAAAGTGCGGCCGGGACGTGCTGCTGACCACTCACCCCCTTCTAGTGCCGCTGTCATGGAAGAGTAGAGCTATACCTCTACCCACCCTCTGGGCCACGCCGGTCCTGTAATGGGATCACTTTAAAAAATAATTATTGTAGTAATAATTATTATTATATGGATTTTATTATAATACTGCAGAACCTTCCTTCCACTTAATTGAAATAGTCTATAAAAGCTTCAATATTCTCAATATATTATTTTATATCTGTCCTTCTATTGTCAACTTTGACAACATACAGCATATTGTAACACTTAGATCACTTTAAATTTTATCATGTTGTATACTAGTGCTTTTTCTACAAGTATCTTGGGAGTGCCTGATGGTGGCTTTTAGTTAAAGCCGAAACATGTAGCTTGATCTTAGCAATTGACCAACATAATGCACAAATTCTTGTTTTATAATAAGTTTATTATATTCCTCTACATGTTTCGAGCACTGTTGTGCCCATCATCAGGAGGTCAAATTGTATTATACAGCACCTGGTAACGTCACACGCTGTAGATGGCCGTCCAGCGCGCAACTTGACCTCCTAATGATGAGCACAACAGTGCTCGAAACATGTAGAGGAATATAATAAACTTATTATAAGACAAGAATTTGTGCATCATGTTGGTCAATTGCTAAGATTATATTCAGATGCACGGTCAGCAAAACATAAAAAAATGAAACGTAATATACGGTAAGACACTGAAAAATGTAGTTGCGGTACACTGCCCTGATTCCTCCCATTTTTAGGCGCTTTCGCAAAATTGCGAAAAGCCATTAGTAACTTTGTCATGTATGTCTGTCCGTCCGTCCCTCCCTCCCTCCCTCCCACCCACCCTCCGTCCGTGTGTTCGTTTATCCGCATGGAGAAACTCGTCTCCCACGTTATGGGATTTTCATGAAATTTTATTTTTTGGGGGTATTTTTCGAAAAATGTGTCAAGAAAATTAAAAGTCTCATTCAAAAAGGACAAGAATGACTTGTACTTTACATGAAGACCACTACACTACTAGACATTTTGGGTCATATCTCGCTCATTTCTTCTTAGGATGAGAAATGTCTCAAAAAAAGTTGGTAGAGAAATTCAAAACACACATTTCCTATTCAATAATTTTTTTTATAGAAAATCGTGTTGTTTACGAGATGTTGGCACGGCACAGATGGCAATACAGCGCATGCGCATCGCATGATGGATACCCAAGTCTACAAACACAAGCTCAGAATATGTAATACTTATTGATTTTCTATTGCAACATTGGTCGCACGAACGGCCCTCAATGTTACGTTACAATACATTGCCTGTCTTGTTATTTGTATATCACAACATGATGTCACACATACGGACTGTGCTTGGTTTCCTACACTTCTTTGGGAGTAGTAGACCTACGTGGAAGTACCACCTCCGCTTCCTGCCCAGTATTCCCATTTGCATTTTGTATAAGGCTGTCTTGACAAGAATTGTCACGTTTTCCGAAGATCAGTCTGTGCATAGAAACCGATCATCGCATCGGGGTGTCTAACACTTCCTATTGTGAAAGCTTCGGGTTTAAACCTCTATGCTGAGACCGAATATCCGGACAGTTCCATATTGCTCTTCATTCTGTCCAAGTGGATCCAGAAATACTAACCTGCTTTTAACCCTTATCCTGCCAACGTGGAGAATATGGTGAGCTCCTAATAATGCCAGCAGATGGGATTTAACTCAGCGTTTTAATGGTTAATTAGGCCACGATGGCTTGGTTGACAGATCATGAATCCTATTTTTCGACGTCATACAGTCTGAGACAACTGCCAGGTCGTTACATGTACCGTGAAGGTGAAGGTGAAGGTGAAGGTAAAGTTCACCCTAGAACAGGCCAAGAAGTCCCAGAGGGGGAGTAGAGGTATACCGCTACTCTTTCTTTAAACTCGGCGCTAGATGGTAGTGAGTGGTCAACGCCACGCCCCGGCCGCTTTACCCTCGGGAAAGACCCGGTACCCATTGTACAGGAGGCTGGGTGGGCTTCAGGGCCGGTCTTGACAGGTGCAGAAAATCTCGCCTCCCCGCCGGGATTCGATTCCCGGACCGTCCAGCCCGTAGCGATTCGCTATACCGACTACGCTATCCCGGCCCACCCTACATGAAAAGATCTGTGTCGAATGTTTTGCATTTGCATTCCATTCTGATTTGCCCCCAGAAACTATGTTAATATTGTTTGTTACACTTCATGTAAAGTAAGTTCGTGTTCACTGACAAGGCTTACGATTACATACCTTATTGCATGAAAGTCGTCCATTTTGTGGGGTTAGTTTCGGTAGGCAAACACGCACAGCTGTACCTAAGCCTGTTGTTTTGAATCGCGACAGTGACACTGACTTTGACAGCGTTGGCCGGGTCCCTTATCTCAGGGCTTTCCTTGCAGACGAAACATATTTCTATATACATATATAAAGCCCACATCTCTTCGTCGTTCATTTTCCGCTGGCCGCCATTGGCTAGGTGTTCAGTTTATCATAGTCCCAACAAAATGTACGCAACGCTGTAACCAGATAGAACAGGGTATAAAATAATGGTATTAACTCGCCCACACAAGACACATCTGAACTTCGGTACAATGTAGTTGTAACTGGAATGCATCGGTTTCTGCTGACAAACATGTTACTCTGTGCCTTCTTTCTGTGCTTCAGCTACTAACGTGAGAGTAGTGCTGTAGATTTTGTATTCGTGGTTCCGTGCATCGTAATTCTAGGTTCAAGAAATACAACAAGATGCAACAGTATGCAGATATTTATTTGCTGCGAAACTACTCTGCATGTTTCGGACGTCCATCGCGCCCATCATCAGGAGTACATAAAACTGTAGTTGCAGCCTCTGGTGCAGATCATAGTATCTGGGGAACAAGATTCCTCAAACGTGACCAAAGGTCACTGTTGCATTTCGTTTGATTTCTTCAACCTAGCTCTCTAGAGTCGTCAACAGTCCATTCGATGCGTTAGAACTGGTATGGGAGCTTCGGTTTCACACCTAATGCAGATATTTGTAGCACAATTAATATTTTGGCTGCAATACTCAGACTGTTGTTCTAGACGCACAAGAAACTGTTGGCTAGATTACCATTTCCGGCGAGGAACTAGTTTTCTAAATTCGGAACATCGGGCGCACAGTTGTGTAACTTGCCTACTCTGGGAAGTTTTAAACACGTCCGAAGTCTCAGGTAGCAGCTGCAGACCTCGAGGGAACACTTATTTCAGTAATTGCAACCTGGCAGTCCGTAACTAGTAAGTTGCACTGTCAGAAACTGTTGGCTGACTTGGAGGGGCAGTAGCTTTTAAGGGAGTGCCCCTCTTGACTATGAATTGACCAGTTGAATGTCTTGACATTAGTGGTAGGTTTTAAAGGCTTGTGCTCCTGTAGAATGGATTGGCCAGTTTCACATCTTCCCGTTAGAAGCAACCCCCCCCCCCCCCCCTTTTTTTTAAAAAAAGGTAGACCAACTTTATGTCCCTTATTTCTTTTTTCAATTTTTTTTCCAACATTTTTT
>Ga0123354_10016954_pt1 | contig 11409 bp, 9 predicted proteins | sample TergutLab28metaG_2_FD_97872 | JGI IMG/M metagenome (GOLD analysis project Ga0123354, IMG submission 97872) | Labiotermes labralis P4 segment gut microbial communities from Petit-Saut dam, French Guiana - Lab288 P4 | ecosystem: Host-associated > Arthropoda: Insects > Digestive system > Gut ... | reverse complement strand
CCAGTACACATATGCACCAGTACACATATGCACCTGTACACATATGCACCAGTACACATATGCACCTGTACACATTTGCACAAGTACACATATGCACCTGTACACATATGCACCAGTACACATATGCACCTGTACACATTTGCACAAGTACACATATGCACCTGTACACATATGCACCAGTACACATATGCACCAGTACACATATGCACCTGTACACATATGCACCAGTACACATATGCACCTGTACACATTTGCACAAGTACACATATGCACCAGTACACATATGCACCTGTACACATTTGCACCAGTACACATATGCACCTGTACACATTTGCACAAGTACACATATGCACCAGTACACATATGCACCTGTACACATATGCACCAGTACACATATGCACCTGTACACATATGCACCTGTACACATTTGCACCAGTACACATATGCACCTATACACATATGCTCATATGCACACACAGGGATGAATAACTTCTGCCTTTAAAAATGTTACACAGGAGACGGTTTCCCTCAAGCCACACAAGCACCACGCTGCTCACTGACCCTCTTAATAAACACTGTTGATCAATATTTGGTGTCATTAATCAGCAAAATACAGTGTTAATTAACATTTTTTGATATGTTGATTAACAAAGTTGACACAATTTTTCCAGTGGTGTTTTTCATAATTTTATTTGTATGTTGCGCCATACTTCCCAGTTTCGCGTTAATTATTTGTAACTAATTCGGCCGGCCTGTATCAGCCATCGTTGCTTATTCAGATTGTTTTTCTAATTTTGCTGTTTCGTTCATTGTTCGATAAGTTATTGAATGCGGTTATTTGTTTTTAGAATAACTGTGTGAGCTGACTGGATTCGTCTACGTACTGACTAGTCACAGTGTGACCTACCGTACTGTCAGGTGGTGTCAACTGTGTGTTTCCTAGCCACCATTTCCAGCACTGCTTCGGGGACCACCGGTGGACCGCGTGCCTCTCGTAAAGGGAACTGAGCCCTCACGTTAACCACTATCTGTTGCTGAAAGTTAAGAAACAGTGGAGCTCTGCCTCCACTGTAAGGTCAACGGCAGTCCTTTAAAGGAAATGTTTTGACCCACCACTTTTTTTGTACAAAGTCAAGTTTGAAAGGCCAAAACGCCTTTCCGGGTTACAAGACAAAAAATTATCAACAATATTTATATACGATTTGTTACTGAATACGTTGCTTTGCAACATTTTCGTTCAGCTGAAGTTATTGACGTTGGTATTGGACGAGTGTGTTTTGATTCGTAGATAATGGATTTTGACCAAACATGTATGAAGTGTTGGGAAGGTAGACAAAGCTTCGTAACAAACACCTGAATGACTCTAACAACTATTAGTCTGTTAGTTTTTAACCTTTAGACGCCTAATGTCAACTATAGTGGTCGTACCGCACCGCTAACCTCTAAAGTTACATTTTATATATTTATTCAACAAATATAGGTACCGAATATTTTAAACACGGTATATACTCTCAGTTTTTTTCTCTTCAAAATGCAGTTTGTTTCATAATTCTAACGTATTTGGTTCTTGTATTATTCACATTTTATATACAGGGTGTGCTAAAATTTAAAAAAATAATTCCGGGGCCAAAAGGCTAATACAGTGATCGATCTGTGATCGTAAGTGTTTGGTGCTTAGTTCACTGCTTAAGTTTCAATGCATAAACCATTCTACGTGTTTGATATTTACAAAATTGATTACTTTACGATTAGGAGCCGGAATAGCTCAGTCAGAATAGTGACTGGGTAACGGGATAGACAACAGAGAATTTGGGCTTACGTTTCTAGCAGGGGTTGAAATTTTCCTGTTCTCGATACCATCCAGATTAACCCATCCAGCCACTTATTAGTGCCTACTGGCCAATCTTATCCCATCCAGTGCACAAGTTAAGAATTTGTGAAGCGATGCCTTTATTCCGCTGTACGTGTTTATGGCATGCTGCTTAGTTTACCTTAGAGTCACGCTTATCCTGGGTAAATTATAAAAGACAGACAAAACACGTATAACAGAACATTGATGCGCGTTCGCGTAACCATTGTTGCCGTGGGAAAGCAATAAGTATTATATATTGTGAGTGTGTGTTTGTGTCTGTAGCCGTACTTGTCCGGCATGCAAAGCGCATGCGCCGTGATTTATTGTCATCTGTGGCTTTTCCGGCTCTACCAAATTTTTCAACATTAAATCATAAACGACGCGATTTTTGTTTAAAAAAAATGTTATTGAACTTGAAATGTGTGTTTTGTTCTGTAAAACTGTTGTCTGAAACATTTGTTATTCTAGCAACAATCAAGCGAGATGATATAGTAAATGTACGTAGATCCTCATCAGATTTTGAAAAACGTGAATTGTCTGGACGGGCTTTCGGAAAAATACTCTAATATAATTTTCTTGATTTTAAGCTTTCGCCGTGTTCTATTGGCAGATTTTGGAAACCACTGCTACGCAAAATCAAGAAAAGGAGACAGCCACCGAGTACACTACAGTGACCACACCGGCACTCGCACTTATATATCTGCCCCCTTCCACAACCTGTTGTGCACCTACTCGCCCACATCCGGTCACTCGCCTTCCATTGGCTCCTCCACCAGACTGCCAGAACCCTGTCAGGTATAAATACACCACACACTCCATCCCCTGTCATACTTCATCCACCTGCCTATGAAGATGGAACTGATAGAGGGTTCCGAAACGTCGGCTATTAGAACTCAGGCGCCGGGGAATTACCCAAAAGAAAACATATTACATAATATAATTTTGTTTAATCTGTCTAGTGGGAGCAGAGTTGTTTTTTGAGGGCGGTTGGACAGACGGACACAACGAAGCTAATAGTCGCTTGTCGCAATTTTGTGAACTCTCCTAACAAATGTAGTGTCATAACCTTGAGGTTTTTAGAACCTGAATTGAATTCCGTTATTCCAGTAGTCTATAATTTAATCCCAGTAAAACCTTCAGTAAAGGAGATATAATTTTGCCTTTAGCCTCATAATTTTGTTTATAGCCTCGTAATTTTGCCTTTAGCCTCTGCAACTCCTGTATTTTCCCGCTTGTTTCATTTATTTGTTTGGAATTTTGAGGTGCGACTGCGGTTTTTTGGAATTTTGAGATGCTACTGCGGTTTTTTTGTTGGAATTTTGAGATGCGACTGCTGTTTTTTTTTTTGGAATTTTGATATGCGACTGCGGTTTTTTTTTTGGAATTTTGAGATGCGACTGCGGTTTTTTTTTAAATTTTGAGATGCTACTGCGGGTTTTTTTGGAATTTTTGGATGCGACTGCGGTTTTTTGGAATTTTGAGATGCGACTGCGGTTTTTTGGAATTTTGAGACGCGGCTGCGGTTTTTTTGGAATTTTGACATGCGACTGCGGTTTTTTTGGAATTTTGAGATGCTACTGCGGTTTTCGAAAATAGACGGACCTAAAAGCATGGATTTTTTCTCTTGTATTATTACAGGGGCGGAATTGAAACGCAAAATTTGAAGAGAAGAATGTAAATTAATTACGTTTAGCGGTTCTCATATTGTCTGGATGCACGCAAACGATGGAAGAGTTTTCTGATATTTTATCGGCCATAGGCATGTACAGGACAAGAAAAGTGCCTTGCACTGACATCGGGGAAGGCTGGAGGAATCAGTGGATCTGGCCCAGTTTTGTGATGCGTAATTGTTTGCTGACATGAAATGTGCTGACAGAAGAAAGCTAACAGAATTTTGAAAACTGCACAAGCAAAGTGTTAACACCTTATGCAGGCACATGCACTTTCAGACTTAACAGCAGCTGAACGGATTTCTACTCCTGCGTCTTGTATAGGAAGCGCCGAAGACGTGGGGAAGTGGTGATGGTGTTAATATGCTTGGCAATGAAATGCATTTTGGATCTGAGAGACATGAACTGTCAATGTAAAAGTAAAGGTAAATCAGTCCCATTACAGACCTGGACAGGCCCAGAGGGTTCCAGGAAGTTAAGGTTCCCAGATTTCCTGACAACGGCACAGGATGGTGGTTAGTTTGTCAGCCTTACGCACCGGCCGCCTTTACCCCCAGGAAATACTCCTGGTACTCATTTCTGTTAGAGGCTGCGATCGGAAGGATTATGTCAATGAAAATTCTAATGACACCAGCTGGGATCGAACCAGCGACCTTCTGATTTGTACCACAGCACCTTAACCTCTGTGCTACCGCGGTCCCCCGTCAAGGAAATGTAGGAAAGTGTATAAACGAATGATTCACAATTTGTGAGCGGAACGGTGCTTGTAGTGTCGTAGCTACGGACTGGATACTGGCGGAATGCAGTTTATTCCCGGCAGAGATAAGTGATTCTTACGTTCACCGAAAGTTCCAGACCGGCGCTCTGGCCGACACGCGCGGTGTAATCTGCCAAGTTACACCCGTCTCGTGCGGAGATGGAGAAAACTGGAGCTGTACATCCACTTTTCTCTATACCTTTATGGTATAATAATTTAACATTTTTTTTCTTTCTGTGGCGATGCTTCCCAGCGCGGGTCATGACCTCCTCATTCACCAGGTTTCTAGATCACACACACAACGACGCACCACACTCGGTAGGACTCCCCTGGACGCGTGATCAGCCCGTCGCAGAGACCTCTAACTGACAACACACAACACTCACAACAGACTAAACATCCATGCCTCCCGGTGGGATTCGAACCCACAGTCTCAGTAGACGAACGGCCGTAGACCTACGCCTTAGACCTTGTGGCCACCGGCAATGATTTAACACAGGAATAGCTTTATCCTGCCTAATTTCTGTCGTGGAGATGAAGTCGGTGTGTTCTTGGAGTTGTTTGGACTCATCTGCCCAACTACCGGGTGTTTCAACCCGGTTACCACAGTGTGACCACAGACCACACACGTTATGTTGTGTGGCTGCCGTTTGTGTCAATAACGATGTACAAATTTGTTACTAATTAGAACACTCATTTTCTTCATTACTTCTGAAATTTAGATTGTTTTGTGACGCTTGTAGTTCCGGTTCCTTCGCTCTAACCGTAGCACAAAGTCTGTATCGAGAACTTCTGTTAAAGTGCTGGAAGTGTATCAAGTGAACGCGTCTGGCAAAACTCAAATATAAGGAACGACGCACTAATTCCTCGTCTACAGAACAGTGGCTGTTTAATTATTGGGAGAAAGTGAACTAAGTTAGGGGTGCACAAACCCCGAGCGCCAGTCGTCCCCGCCTAATATGTGTGGGCCCTCAGTATGGAACTTGATTCATCTGGCTCTTAGAATTTTGAGATGGCTCTCAGACTTTTGGAAAATTTTTACACCCGTGAACTATTTACGTAAGGAACTGGAACTGGAACTGGTGTATCTCAGTCGGTGTAGTGGACAACAGAGAAACCGGATTTCGATGCTTGGCGAGACCAACAGATATTTCTGTTTTCAATTAACTTATCGTTCTGTGCGTCTTTTTACCGTATGCTCTGTTTGCTTTATTTTTGGTATATTCATTATGTATTGTTTCGTCCTCAGGTACTCCCAGAACTGCCTCAGCTACCACCTGTGTGCACTTTCGTATGATCAACATTTAACTTCCAGAACGTGAAATAGACATATAACACCTGCTGCTGCAGACAACAGCCTTAAATGCACGTCTCTACTTACGTTATTTAGAAAATTTTCTTCGCCATCCCGCTTAGCCCTTTCAGGCAGTATAATTGTTGGGTATACGAACTGCAAGTGAAGTCTTAGAAGACTGATTCTCTTAGTGTGTCAGCCCATCGGCCACTTTTAACCTATCTCTTATCCTTAAAAGACAACATTTTTAGCCCAATATTATTTTTTGTACCATTGGTCTGATTTCCACGTAACTTTGTATGAATGTTATGTCACTGGGGCCCTTACATCGCCTCAATCTAAATGTTCTATAATCTGTAATGAAACTGTAACGAACGCGCAGCGTTTTGATGTAGGGAGTGGGATTTGTTAGTTGGGTTTGGGGTGAACCCCCAGACTGGAGCCTTTGTTGGGATATGGGGAAATCCCTTTTAGACTTATCAAAGTACATGGTGTCACTCTTAGAAATACAAATTTCACTGTTCAGATTGTATAACGTAAATATTCTGAATGAAGGCATCACGATGTGCTTGCAATTCAATTAACGTTACACAGTAAACGCCAGCACGATCTTTTTTATTCTTAAGCAAGGCTACTTGTTTCGACTAAAAGTTAGTCATCTTCAGGCCCTTACAACATTTTCGTTACCAGATGCTTTGCCCACTTTGGGATCCCATAGTGTTTACAATTATGGAATACATCTAGTTAAAACTTTCTAATAAGGTTTTGTTTATAAATCTATTTAGAAAGTTTTCAGTCCACGTTGGAGGGAAGTAGCTGTACCAGTATTATGACCTGTACCGGAGGTTGCGGTTACTGTTTTTAGTACTCCCGATGATGGGTGCTGTGACACCCGAAACATGTAGAGTGACTTTGCAGTAAATAAATATCTGCATACTCTTACATCTGGTTGGATTTTTATTAACAGTGTCTATTGTACACAAACTGATAGCTTTTGAAACCAGGAGATGCAGGGTGGCATGAAAGTGGTATTAAATTTTAGCATCTGGCTTCTGCGCGGGATATGGAGACAACAGGTTGCTCCGAAACTGCGGGGAGTCGTGGTGAAGACCACTGTTCGTGTCTCCACCGCCCTGCATATCTCTGATCGAAATTAGGCCTAGGTTTTCATTTGTCTTCTATTTGACTTTTTTCTCAATCTCTTGTCAATATGGCTGTCGTCATCCTGGTGCTTTGATCCCTATTGAGATTTCAGTGGACACAGACGGGGCAACGTATTGTTTGTGAATGTCCACGTCACGATGTGCGATTATAGGCTCTCACAGAGGTGTTGCAGAAGATCCAAGACTACTGGGATGTGACACTGTTCAGCGTTTTGAATGATGGTAGTGCCTTCGTATTCAGGGCGAAGCAGTCCAACGAGAGAATCCACTTTGGCTTGATGTGTATTCCACTGTTACTGCAAATATATGTCCGCTGTCACCACAGTTACAGAATTATAGCGCTCGCACATTATGTTCGAGTAACAAAGTTCACCGAGTACATCGTGCATAATTGGTAGCTTAGCCACGGTCTGTCAGAACATATGTCATCGTCAGAATAACAAATTGAACACAGAGTGACAATGAATGTTTTGCGTCAGGAAAAGTGATTCGGCTGTTATTTCTTCAAATGCATGTTTGTTAACTGTCACGCGTGACGTTCTTCAAGTCTGAACCAAATGACGGTAAACAGGAAGACCCCGCAATAAATATATTCTTTATTTTTTCCTTCAAATTATTGATCTTTGTTATGACTTGGACTGTTTGGTGCACTGCAATCGCATCGTTATAATCTGATGTTTTCAGAAGTGCTAGTACAATAAAGAATAATAACTGGACATTACGAATCTAATTATAATTCCCGGTCATGCGCAAACGTGACGCTGTGTGTGTTGGCGAGGGTGGGCATTGAAAGTGGGGGGGAGGCGAAAGTTGTCAAGAGAAAAGGGGGTGCAGAAAGGGATGGGGAATGGTGGGGTAGGAATACTGTAAGGGATTCATCAAAGTAATAAAGGAGAAACGCTGCCGTGTTGGGGAAAATGAGATGAGATAGATGCTGAAGGCTTAGGGGGGAAAGAGAGAGACAAAGAGATGGAGGAGAATTGGGTATGGGAGTGGGGATAAACAGTTCAACGCTGATCTCGTAGATGGCTCTGGCGGAGACATGTTGTGTACGCCTCCCGCATAGTTGTGTTCGGGAGAAACGCGTGGAGACTTTAGTGTGGTTCAGGTGCAGTTCGGTAGGGGACGCGCTGAAAGTCGTGTGGTAATGTTTACATTCTCTGCTTGGGGCACGATCAGCTGCGTCTAATAAATAGCAATTGTCATCACAAGTGAACCTCTTTGTTCTTATATGAATATTATTGGCATTCGTGTCAACATGAAACATACTTAAGGAAGTGTCTGATATTTCATCCGTATTACTGTGAAGTTGATAAAAGAAATGACTTGTTTGTGTATAATTCCGTCTCAGCTGCGTAACAGACAACGAAAAGAGTGACGCAGCAAGTACGTTTAACGCAGTGTTTAGCTGTTAATGTAAATCGTGTGCCCTCGTACACGTGGAGCGAAATGTCGCAATAAAACCACAAATGACAGGTGTTCAGTGTGTTTGACGCACGTGTGAGAAACTGAATGTGAAATACGTTATAGAAAAATTGACTGGTTTTTCAAACTCTTTTGGACATGTCCTCCAGACTAAAATGTACCAGGTCGAGTGGTTTATTTGGTTCGTTCGTTAACGTTTGGAATGTAGCCGTAGTTGAAGTTTGGTAACAGGAACTTGTCTGCAATATCGTAGCGTCTGGATATGCCAGTAAGTTGAAATGAAGTCACTGTTGTACGGAACTGGAGCGTCATAGCTTTCTGGTGACTAGCAAGAACTGTGGATACGAGGTGAAACAAAGAGTTTGTGGGAGGTGCAGGGTCAGTAAACATAATCTCACTCTCTAGTGAAACATTGGAGTAAATAAAATAAAAAAAATTGTATTGACAGTATGAAAGAAATTGGGCCGTCAGTGACTGTAGCGTTAAAAAGACTGTAATGAAGTGAATGTCTTCAGCTGGTAACGAAGTTTGTGAAGTCTTTGCAGCTGTGTGTCTACCGTACAGAGAGCGAGTTAACTGTACTAAAACATTTGTACAAAGACAACAAGTTCCAAACTTTTAAGGTTACGTGTTAATTTACACAAAACAAAGAGAGACAGAGATAGAACGTACTTTGTGTGTCGCCTGATATTAGAAAAGTTTTATTGTCTCTGTGACGATAGTTTTTTTTTTCCATCATAGTTAGTTCGTGTAATTAACTTTTCTACGTGGGCACGAGAAAAAGAGAGGCGGCAGAAGAGGAGGGAAGACGCAGAAGAACTGTCGTTGCCACCACGTCGGGTAAGTGCGGGAAATTTGAACCATTAGTTAACGCTGCGTAGTTTGTAAATACAGTTCATTTTTGCACCGTGGGTGGGGGGGGGGGGTCGCCTTGTGGAATCATGGTGGGTCATGTGTCCTTGTATATGTAAGGGATCGCCAGAGATACTGGATCGGAGCAGCGGTTTGTTATTTGTTGTGTCTGAGAGTACTTTGAGTCTGGAGTGAGTGAGTAGGGTGGCAGAAGCAGCAACACAAACACAAGCGTAGAGATATTTCCTATCAGGCGTATCTACTCCGGAAATTTGATATACGTAATCGGGAACCTCCTCTAGCATTTAATAGCAAATAAAAACTTGGTACTCCCAGGGACATACATAAATACAACAGGGTTGCACAAATCCCGGTCGCTCAGGTGGCTAAATTTTGCACGGGGACACCAGAAACTTTCAGCACAATTATTGCAGCTTATTCGTCACGTGTCAAAATATGCGACGTTTCACATTCACCAAGCACAAAGCGCAGGATAACGGTTAGGTTCGCAGGTCGCGCCAGAATTGTGGGTTCTCAGTATGGGACTTGCTCTATGTCAGCCTTATGGCGCCCGGAATTTGGTGGTGGCTCCTAAATTTGCGGAATCCTGATTGTTTTATTAAAATATAGCCACGTGCTCTTGATTTATCACCTGTCATTGTTATAGTAGTCCCTTAGTCCTGCGTGTGTGCTTTGCAAGTGTTCAGTAGGTCTTGCAAAGCAATTGTTGGTCCTTTAAGCACAGCTGCGTTTATATATACACCACCTGTTTTAACATTACATACTTCTAGAGTCTGCCCACACGGTCTGTTTGTGTGTTTGATTTGTTTCGCAGAACTAACTGCGATTAGGCCTGCTTCCTTATACAGCACTAGTCCATGGGTGTTTGTAGTGGAGACGCATTATGTTTTCTGTGAGGTATTAAATGGGGTTTTAGGTTTTAGTAGGAAGATTTTGGGTTCCAGGATGTTAACACGCGCTCCGGAGGTTGTTTGACGCACGTTAAGTGCTGTGTAGCCTTGTGATACAGGGTGATGCTTACAGGTGATAATTACAGCCTTTGAAAGTGCAGCAGAATTCAGATGTTTTGGAACTTCGGCATCAAATCAAAATTGCATATATGAAGAAATTAATTGTGTATTAAATTCAGAGAATGCCTGCTACTGTTGGACCCAGAATTCTTGTTTTCCTGTTTGCTATAGAAGATTATAAAGACTATAATAATAAGCCTATGGCACTGTAATTTTGCCCGGTGTTTTGTATGGGTGGGAAACTTGGTAAAGGGAAGAACACAGGGTGATGGTGTTTGAAAATAGGAGGGTGGGGAAGACGTTTGGGTCTAATAGGGAGGAACTGATAGAAGAGTAGAGAAGATTACTTAGTTTGTTGCGTCATAAATATTATTCGAATCATCAAATTAAGTAAGATGAGATGGGCAGGGAATGTGGCACGTATGAGAGAGGAGTAATGCGTGAAGAGTTTTGGTTTGGGACTGAAGGAAAGAAACGTCTTGAAAAACGTTGGGAGGATAATATTAAAATACATGTTAAGGAAACAGTGGGGGCTTGAGCTGGATTTGATCGGGCGGTGGATAGGGTTAAGAGGTGGGATGAGCCGTCGCGTTCCGTAACGTGCGGGGGATTTCTTGACCAGCTGTGGAAATATTGGCTTCTCAACTCCGCGGCGTGCAGTTGCAGTGCGATTAGCACTGTGCTGGGTGGTTCGGTGCTGGCCAGAGCTGCGTTGTTTTACATGTATGTTCATAGCATGTAAATAAACGGAATTTTTTAAAGTAAAAAATTAACCTAAATACCCCGGAAATGTCGCGGCAGGAGGGGTGTAGATTACGAAAGGTATGAGGTGAAAGGTCAGGAGAGTAATGTGTCCTTCTGGCATATGCCATGTTGTAGGCTGTTAAATGGCTGGTTGTCAGCTGTTGGAAGAATATCCTATGTGCATTTGAACGATGTCCGTTTGGTAACCAGCTGTGATGCTGCACCACCCCAACCTTAAGATCACAGTTACCGTTTAAAGTGTGTGACTATCCAGTCGAAACTAAATCTGAACATTCCGCTGATTTTTGTAAACCCAAAAAAGGATTCCGGTACAATGCTGAATTTCTGCAGGCTCGGAGCAAATTATGTCCGGGCAGACGGAAAGTGCGGTGAAACAAGAAATGGTTTGTTTAATTTGACTGTGAAGTCTACAGACCTTACTGCACGCACTGGACTGAGATCTGCTTATGCTGACATAAATGTATCTTAAGTTAACGAATTATGAAATGATAGAGAAAACCAACAAGATGCAACAGATGTTTATTTTTAACAATATCTCAACATGTTTCGGGCATCATTATGCCCATCTTCAGGAGAACAAGACGTATTACTGCATGTGGT
>Ga0123354_10016950_pt1 | contig 11411 bp, 7 predicted proteins | sample TergutLab28metaG_2_FD_97872 | JGI IMG/M metagenome (GOLD analysis project Ga0123354, IMG submission 97872) | Labiotermes labralis P4 segment gut microbial communities from Petit-Saut dam, French Guiana - Lab288 P4 | ecosystem: Host-associated > Arthropoda: Insects > Digestive system > Gut ... | reverse complement strand
TATGTACCGGGATTGTCTGTTGGCGATGTGATATCCGAGTGTAGGCTGAACCACTACACTCAGATATCACATCGCCAACAGACAATCCCGGTACATAACATCAGCACGCCTCAAGTCGGCCTACACAACACAACAAGTACTCGCTAGCTCCTGAAGATGGACGTATTAACATCTGAAACATGTTGAGCAATATATAATAAAGCAAGTGTCATCTGGTTGGTCAACCATTATTCAAATATTAGATGTTTTATACTTCATCAGTGACTATCTACAAGTTATATAGCCCCAAAAGTCCTGAATCTTCACCACTGCTGGGAAAACTTCGAACCTCATTCCTCAAAAGTAACATCCCACTGTGGTCTAGTAACAAGCAGGTATATACAACAAACACATCAGTTGGTACAGCTAATGTTGTCATTAAAATATAACAACCTACAACATGTTTCAAACCTTTCTGGTCAACAAAACTAAAACGTATACAAATATGCATTGCCACAATACATTCGGATGCACGGCTGGTCATGTCATCTCTACTGATGATGTGACATTCTAAGTATATTGAACTTTACAGTCTTTATACACACAACAGAATGTTCACAACAAATTTAAATTTTTATAACTGAGCTTACCTGAAGATCAAAAGCTAGGGTCAAAACATGTGGAAAGTTGTTACTTAGCCACTGTGCGTCCTATATATATATATATAAAGGTAAAAAGGTAAAGTGATCCCGTAACAGGCCCGGTGTGGCCCAGAGGGTGGGTAGAGGTATAACTCTACTCTTCCATGACCGCGGCACTAGAAGGGGTTGAGTCATCAGTAGCACACCCTGGCCGCACTTTACCCCTTGAAAAGATCCGGTACCCATTGTACAGGAGGCTGGGTGGGCCCCAGGGCCAGTCTGAATGGGTGGAAAATCTCATCCCCAGAGGGATTCGTTCCCTGACCGTCCAGCCCGTAGTCAGTCACTATACCAACTGAGCTACCCGGCCCACCCTATGTATATATATATATATATATATATGATGGGAGTACAGTTATGCCTCAGTGATTACAATTTAAATACTGAGTCAACAAACATCCTTACTGAATTTTGTGAGACCTGCTGCACAATCTCCTCTTTTTCTACACAAAGTGAACTGTATTTCAGAACATCAACTTTTTTGGTTCATAAAATATTCCATTTTACATAAAGGATGTGTTAAAGTTTAAACGTCCAAATTAATTGCCAAAAGGTTAACAGATGCACAGCTGTGCCAACTTTGTGACTGTGCATATTGTAAGAAGGTAAACAGTCATATAAGGGGAGTGGAGGGTACAGCTTCACTCATTCTTAACCTCAGTAGTAGACGGATGTGAGTGGTCAGCCTCATGTCCCGGCTGCCTTACCCCCACAGAAACAGCCCGCAGCACCCGCTGACGAGGCTACATGGGCCACAGAGCCAGTCTGCAAGTTTAGGAGAACAGAAAGATCTACTGTTTCTGACAAGATTCAAAACCTCAGATCATCCAGCCTCAAACCAGTCACTATACCAACTATGCTATCCTGACTCCACCTGCATTATCGTATATGCTCACATCTCACACCCCGCATTTGTTCTTGAACATTCTTAAAACATACTTTACTTGATGAAAGTGATTGAACATGCTATGTCTCTGGCTGTCATTACTCATGGGGGACTGAGCATTCACAATCTACAACAGAGAAGGCTGGCTGGGACCCAGAGCCAGATATTATAGACCTAACAGTAAGACAATTATCCCAGTGCTCTTCTGACCATATAACCACCTCAATAATTTAGCATGGCATACTGGTGTAGTGTGGTAAAATATCTGTTGTGTATGGGTAAGATACAGAGATTTTGGCACAGAAAGCAAAGGTGAACTGAGACAGCTGTCAATGTAAGGAGCAGGCTATGGATTGGATGCTTCAGAAATGAGGGTCATTCTCCATAGGGACAGAGCACTTTCTCGTCTTCACAAAATTCAGACCAACTCTGGGCCCTACCCCAGGCTTCTGACCTGTCAGCACTGAAATTAGTGCAGGTGGGACATTCATGTGAGGCCAAGGTTAAAAATGTGTGGAGATGTAACTCAGTTTCATCATGTCGTCACAGCACAGTGCTTAATTAATAACTCTGGCATAGACAAGGTACCCACATACTCATATCAAGTGTCTGATTAACGAGTTTACACCACATCTCATTGTCATCAAAAAGATTTTTCCAATATCATTTACCATAAAGTTACATACTTTCATGCTATGTACATTTCCAAATAGTTCCCTTTAATAACCAACCCTCCATTAGTGTAACAACGTTCCTTTGTCTCTCACAATTCCACAAAATTACACATCATTTCTAAACAACGTTACAAGTTTGTATGAACTACTATGTGGCTCACCACACCTTTAAAGCAACAAATGTTCACACAAGAGTACCTTACCTATACGGCAATTAGCGCCACATAATTTCATGAAGACTATGGTCTTCTACTTGCTGCCTTCCTGCTACTATTCCCACATTTCCCTCTCCTTACTTCTCCCACAATAAAATGTTTCCTTCCATTTATTTTCCTCTCCTGCTTCATCTGTCACTTACTTTTGCTCCCCACTTGACTGAACAGCTCCTTTCGGGATAGCGGTTCACAATGGTTTGCTCATAGCCTGTACTAGCTCTTACTTTCATATTACAGTACATTCTGTTTTCTCCGCTTGGCTCACTTTTCAGCTGGAGATAAAAACAGACAGCTGTTCCTCAAAAGCACTGGGACCCACCTTAGACAATCACAGTGTGACACCCTACAAGACAATAATCCAGAAATCTCAACTCCTTCCCTCTTAAAGCATACAAACATATTCTTGCAATTGACTACCTTAAAATGAAACCTCACATTACATAATAACAAACCACGCAAAACTGCGTTCCTTCTTGCACAAGCTAATATGTACTACACACTTAACATTTTTTGCACCTACACTTTACCCAAAATACCTTAACAACATTATCACAACATGGTACAAATCCTAGGGAATGTAAATATTATTGTAACAGTATAAAAGGCACTTAAAATGCACATGTAACTGTTTCCACCAATCACAGCCATGAAATGATAAAATCTACTCTTGAAGCATATGTTTACTCCTGGCCTATCAGCGTCACATTTTGACAGACTGTTCATAAATACTGACTGTTTAATTCGTGACAGGTGATAATGAAATTTCACATAAACAACGCTAGATGTAAGCTTCTATTTGAAATTATTTGTATGCACAATTTGTAATAAACTCTGTACTTTTAACCCTTTTGTCACCCATGAGCTGCATAATGGATGGGAATGATATGAGGCATTTCTTTCAAAGGGCAATTCTGTGGTTAAATTGTTTTGAAATTAAAGTTAATCTCAACAAGCCCTAACTGTGCAATGGAACAGTAACATACACAACATTTGGTACAGCTGTTCCTCATCCATAACAGCCAGAGATTTAAAATGCTTCAGAAACAGTAAAACAACACTATTCCCGTTCGTAAAGAAACATATCTTCATAGCAAAGCAGAATTTTGCTACCAAGGCCACACGTAGTTAAAAAAGAACAAGGTTACATGACATTGTCATTAAAACATTATAGCTGATGTGCTAGAAAAAATTATATTGAGAACAATTAATCATGGGATATTGTTTTCGGATTACAGTCAAATGAAGTGTTATACACACCATTTAGCAAACCACTTCGTTCCGCAATGTCAAGTGAAATAAAAACTATGTTACATAAACCAACAAAATGCACACTTTTAAAATTAATGTTTCAATTCAATCCTTGGCACCTTCTACATGTTTCGAAGATCATGTGTTCATCATCAGGAAGACCATGTAAGTCCCAAACCAGTTTTTTATGGTATGTTTTTCATGCATTTATGTAATCAGTCCAGCAGGTGGAAGGATGTGCTCGATACTCGATGGTGGGCATTTTGTTGCTTTATGTTCAATAAATGTATTACAAGGCACGGAAAAAAAAAAGTTTACATTAACTGTGACCATTACAGTTGATACAGTCACAAGTGGGTCATGGAATGTGAACAATCATTCTATGCAACCAGGTACCTTATAATATTCTAGTCTCCCTTACTCTCTTCCTGTCTTTTAATATACATAAAAGTTAAATTTTACTGTTTCCAATTTCCTGCTGTGGACCAAATGGGTCCCCCACATTCTGTAATTTGCTTCACAATTTTGTCAGTATTTATGCTACCCAAGGCTGAACTAGCAATCTGTTCCTCTATGCCACTTGAATCCTCATTCCTCATATTATTTTTGGTTAAAAACGCATGCATGAACTGTAGTTTCTTGAAAGTTTTAGCCACCAACTGTAATATTAACAAGAAAGCTGACCATATCCAGCTGAAAATTTGGCACTTCTTACAGAGTCTGCAAATTCTCAGCAACATATATTCCTTAATGTAAGTCCCAAACCATGATTCACAACTGAGTGTTTATTTTTAAGTGTCACTCCTGCACACTATGTAAAATGTCTATTAATCATACCGTTCTCCACAACAACATCTGAAACATTCAGCAACAACCTACACCAGAATCCTTCCAATCCTACATTTTGAAGGATTTCATACAGTACACTGTAAAAACTACAATTATACTGCACTACACATACAAGTTAAATGTTTCTGGGGGAATAAAATATACTCTCCATAATATGACTTTGCACTAAGAACACTACAGTTTTTTTCCCCCGGACTAATGCTAAAATATAAAGAAATATATCACCACATCACTACTGAACTAAATAACCATAAAACTTGTTCTAGTAATTCCCATTATAATATACTTTCTTAAGAGTAAACTATCATCATCCTGTACATAGCCATACAAACTGATACTAACAATTTGGTACGAAAGAACATCAAAATATCTTGATATTGCTATTATACTGTACAATTCGTTCCTTTGATCAACCTATTCTAAATTTAACAATAAAACTAAGACTGACAAATTTGAACTTTTTGGTTTTCCAGATTATGTAGTCAACAACATTACCTTCACATATAATACAGACCAGTGTTTCCCAAACAGTGCTTCATGGAATCCTGGAATTGTGCCACAAGTTTCAACTAAAGTCATATTATAAAAGTATGGCAGTCACAAAATAAATTCTCTCTATGACATATATACATGTGGAACTTACTTCAAGCAATCTGTTATCACCCAAAAGTACCCAAGAATTTATTTTAGACATGGTTTATGCACCCCATCTATCCACAGATAGATGCCCACTTACATAGACACATTTTTTCAATTAAGAATGAGAAACACAAACTTGGCTTCGTTACATGGCATTAGAAATTCTAAGAGCAGTGAATATGAGGACTGCTACCTGCGCCTGACGTGACGATTTGTAGTCTGGTAAAAGGTACTGACACTTCAAAGGAATCTGCTATCATTGTCAAAGTCCTCCAAAATTTTGGCACCTTTCTTTCTGATATCATTAGGGTAGAATTAGCTTTGACCTTGTATGATGCAATAAAGAAAACTACAGACCGCACAATTGGATGCAGCACTCTACATCTACCAGGGGATAGACACTGCATAAGTGAATACTGTTTTGTCTTCCAACTACCAAAACATACAGGGCAGTTTTTTGGTGACAGAGCAGCTGATACTAATTTGTGATGAATTGGTAGCTGATAAAAAGAAATGTAAAGATAAAAATAAAACATTAACCCTACAACATAAGGTGCACTGAACTCTATGCATGCAGTCAGCCATGTCATGACTGAATACATTTCCAGTATTTCAGAAACAGCTTCCATCATAAGGAAGGGACATGGGTAGCTATAAATATAACCTACAGTGGCATCACTCACCATATCAACCCTTTGTAATGGAGAAAGTGGCAGTTTCTGAAACATCTGAAATAATTCCAGCCTGATATAGTTGACTGTCCCAGAATATGTTACTGTGTTTACTTGCCATCAATGCTTTTTTGTTTCTATAACTGGGGTCTGCTATTGTATTTTGAGGTTAGGGGAGTTCAATTATGTTAGGGAAACAATGGTCAGACTGTTATTGTATCACAGTATGATACCTACAAAATGCACTTTCCATCAGATATTTTGGTAAAAAAGAATTCAAATAAGCAAATGCAATGATTATTTGCATACAATTATAAACTGTTTACTCTAGTACTATAAAGTGCTTGTACCCAGGGCAGATAAAAACTATCACATGTGTAATATAAAACAAACAATGGTGCTTAAAAATAAAGTAAAAGTATTTTTTTCCTTAAATGGATGATAAAATGTGAAATTATGAAATACTTTCCCCCTTGCTGTTTTGCTTGACCTTAGAGATTTACAACAGTCATTCAAGCTGACCTTATAAAAATATGCAAATTCTTTCTTATTTTGTACTGTAACTTTCAGTAAAATATGAACCAAGCAGTTCCATAATAAGCATTACTTTTTCTTCTTCTTATTCTCTTTTTCTCCCTTGCTTGGATAGATAAAAAACAGAGACAGCTGAATTGCAGAAAGTAGGAAGCCCACCACATTTTGAAACTGAAATAAAACAGAAGTCAAAGCTGTATTTACTAGCGCCACAAATAGTGTTTTATGGCACACCAAATTTGGTTTCTATCATCACTACAATATAAGGTCTAATGATTATAGGCACGTACATTTATTATGTGTGCACAATCTCAGACTTTTTTTGTTCACACATTTTCAGTCTCCAAAAAGTTCATGGGACTACAATAAATTCAGCTGTGTAAAGAGGCGCAGGTAAATCAGATTAACTATTCACAGATAATATATATTGTTGGATATGAAATGGGAAGGACCTTAACATTAGGAAAATGATTACTGTTTTTTTGTGAGGCACATGTGAAACACACAGAAATACAATCTGTAAGCAAAATTTACAGCTGTATAATCTTAATGCAGGTGGTGCATCTAGTAACCACTGTGTTTGAAGGCCCAGAATAAGGTAATAGGTAAAGCAGTCCCATTACAGGAATGGACAGGCCCAGCGGGTTCCAGGAAGTTAAGGTTCCCAGATTTCGTGACAAAGGCACAGGATGGTGGTAGGTTGTCAGCCTAATGCACCAGCTGCCTTTACCCCAGGAAATACTCCTGGTACTCATTTCTGTTAGAGGCTGAGTCGACCCCAGGGCCATAGTGCGATTGGAAGGATTTTATGTCAATGAAAAATCCACTGACACCAGATGGGATCGAACCAGCGACCTTCTGATTTGTAGCACAGCACCTTAACCACTGTGCTACAATATTCCCCCCCCCCCCTCCCCCCTAGAATAAGGTAGTCAATGCAAAACACAATGAATGGATGGATGTTTTTAGAAATATTTCAATTATATAAAATGCTCTTAATTTCGTATTCAGTTTCAATACAGGTATATTATAAAATCTGTGACCAAATTCATTGATGATCCCTTACTGTCCCATTCACATTTTACACCTTCCTTTTCTGGTAATATCAAATGATGAAAACCATGGCACTATACTGAGAAGGTCCTACTCATGGCAATTTGTATTAATAACAAAATCAATATACAAATACAACAATCCACATAAGATATGAGATTTCCACTGAACTGTGTACTCAGTTTTGTGCTATGCAAATGTACTGTCGTATCACCAGGTGATGACGGCAACAAGGGAAGTTCTGTCTCCATTTTCACAGCTGTAATAAGTACGTATGGATGTTACACATTATGAATACAGACTGCATTGAAGGTCCATGGGAGGTGGAAAGGAGACAGAATGCAATCTAGGCTAATGGGAATCAAGCACAATGTCAGGACACAGAATGGCCCTTTGAATTTCACAGCACTTTCATCACATAAGTAACATGACAGAGGAAGATAAAGAAAACAGTGTAATGGCTCTGTTTTCAGGGCCATGGTGTATGATTATGGGGAAGTAAGACCCAGCGCTGATATGAGGAAGGGCCAGGTCAAGGTGCATCATCTCTGGAAGAAGTGACATTTTTGTCCTTAAAGCAAACAATCCCATTCTTTTTCTTCACTCTAATGGTGATGTCACTCCCTCCACAGGTTACACTCCTCTACCTGGGCCTTTCTCAAATAACGGCTGGGTCTCACTTTCCCATAATTATTCACCATGGTCCTGGAAACACAGACGTCTTTCCACATAACTACCTTCCTGTAAAAGATACTTTGTGGACCTTAAGAGAGCAATTTTGTAACATTACACTGTGCAATATTTCCGTTGGCTTGGACTGGTTCTGTCTTCTTGCCATGACCACTTTACCCCTGGAAAAGAGACACAGTATTCATTGTACAGGAGCCAGGATTGGTTCACAGAGGTACAGAAAATCTCATCCTCCTCGGGGATCAAATCTCAGACCATCCAGCCCACGGCACACTACACTGACTATTCTATCCCACCCACCAATAAACAATATAGATTTCCTTTCTTGTGACATGAAAGAAAGGCATACAGATGACTTACCTGAATGAATGGATTCTTAATTATTACACCATACAGAAGCCACAAAAAAGTGACAACGGTTCCTGATAAAATCAAAGGGAAAGGCAACGTTTCTGTGCTCTTTGTCCGAATTACATCTCCCTGCAAAATAAGCATTATTCATCTATAACAACTTTTAAAAGTAGACAATGTCCCTCACCGCACCACAAAATCATATACACAGGGCAGTTGTGGTATGGCTCCCCTCATTCCTAAACTGGGCACTAGATGGAGAGGAGTGACTGCTTTACCCCATAAAGAACCCACTGAATAGTTGGTTGGGTGGGCCCCAGAGTCACTCTCAGCATTTTGTAGATAAAAACATTTCTTGCTCCTGTTGGGGTTTGAATCTCGTCTCTGTATTCCCTAAAACTGTCAATGAAAAACCACATAACATTTATATTTTTATATGTTCTGTTCGGACAGATTTTTCTGTAATAAAGTATTCGCTACATACACTATGAAGCTCACATGACGACTGCATGAAAAAAATATAATTCTCAGGCACTCAGTGTTGTTATCCATTGTTCTGGAGACAGCCTCTGCCTCTATCATCAGGTTCAGATATGATGAACAGGACACATGTCTTTGTATTTATACACACAGGTGCACACAGAAATAGATTCCAACAAAGGAACACACACACACACACATTAAGTGAATCATTGCAAGTACAGTGGGGTATGCTAGAACGAATGTAACTGGTTTTAGAACCTCGTTCATTATACCATCTGTTTGTTCTAGCATACATTGAAATATATGTATTTAGGGGTAATCCGTTCCAGGCCCACAGCCTAGAGCAGAGTTACCATCCAACACAACCATTTAAACAGGAAAAATATAATACAAAATAAAAAATATGTGTGTAAACATAATATAAAATTAATTTACTTAACTTTCATACACTGTACGAATAAGACGATAACGGAACTAAACTGATAACTGAACCTTACAAACAATAACAAAGATGATGACTGACACTCTAATCAAAGCAGGAAGGCCTGACACATCAAGCGCACGCACGCGCTACGTTGGCTAATAGTATTCCTCCGTGTCTGCTGTAGCATCTGTGTTCATTGTAGTATCCTGATTTTATTGAGAAAACTGTCCATTGTAGCGTAACCCACTGTACAATTGAAGAACACGAGTCTAGGCACGCGTTACCCCCAGCCTGACCCGTATCCCCCAAAAATGCAGATAAAGGCAGGAAGATACAAGTACACTTGGTTCATCACATATCAACAGTATCACACCTCAGTCAAAATGAAACTGATGAGTATTGCAAATAAAAGGAAAGAGCAAATGCTCTTATTACTAGACATACCAACTTTAAATAAATAAAACGTAGGCTTGAATAGGAGCTATATTTCACACAGAGGAAAAAATTTGATGTTTTGTTTTAAAAAATTCCAATAGTGCAGAATTTTTTTTAAAGTACAATACGAATAGAGATGTGACAACTGTTGTAAACTGTAATCAATATTTTCTTTTGTGGCAACCTGACAGTGATAACAATAATGAACAAAACTTGTTGGGTACATTTATATAATGCAGTGTAAATAGGCTGGACAAATAAATGTTACAGCTGCATTAAACAGACAGAAGAGTATTTTTTTATTGTTGTTTTGAATTGCGAACATGTCACGAGTAACACTACAAGCCCCACGAATCAGTCGCATTCAACACAGCAAACAGTACACATACCATACCTATGACATGCTTCCACACCACTGCATAACATATAAAGATGTAGTTTTTTACCGAATCTTAACCTAAATATAACTTTACCTAGGCTCTAGTGAAGGCTCCCTGATGATGGTCGTAGACCGAAACATGTAGGAGGAAGACAAAGTGATTTTTAATGTAAATTTTAAAACTTTGTCAAGTTTAATAAAGAGTGCATTTGTTGGTCTATGAACTTTATAGACAGAAGAGTAATTTGCTGACAATGAGTGAAATGGAGAAGGATACATTTTAAGAACACTAAAAGCAGAACTTACAATGACATGAGTGAAGACGCAATTAAAAGCATGAGACGGGCTGTGATGGTAAAACAGAACTTATTAGTGATAGGAGTGGAGAAGCAATTAAAAGTATTATAAAACACAACTTCCCAGTGACACAGTGGAGAGGCAATTAAAAGTATGTGAAAGGCTGTGATGATAAAACAGAACTTACCAGTGATGCGAGTGGAGAAGCAATTAAAAGCATGAGAAGGACTGTGATGATAATTCCATATCGGAATTCCACTTTGTCAGGATCTTCCCAAAAGACATATGCAATTAAGGCAGCCACATATGCTGTAGCATAAAACACTTGACGCTGCACATCTTTCTGTTTAAAGAAATAACACACTGCATTAGAAGAAAATCAGCCCTTAAGATACAAAACTTACTTACTCCATGGTGCAAAGTCTTTCATGAGAAGCTAACTAGTTTGCAGCTAGTCAAGAAATTCCCCGCATTTCACGGAACCCAAAGGTTCATTACCCCACTCACAAGCGTCCGCCACCTGTCCCTATCCTGGGCCAGCCCAATCCAGTCCATATACCCACATCCCACCTCCTGGAGATCCATCCTAATATTATCCACCCATCCCCAATGGTCTCTTTCCCCACCAAGACCCTATACACCCCCCTCTCCTTACCCATACGCGCCACATGCCCAGCCCATCTCATTCTTCTTGATGTTATCACACGCACAATACTGGGTGAGGAGTACAGACCATTTACCTCCTCGTTATGCAATCTCCTTCATTCCCCCGTTACCTCTTCCCTCCTCGGTCCAAATATTCTCCTCAACACCATATTCTCAAACACCCTCAGCTTCCTTTCCTCCCTCAATGTCAGCGACCAAGTTTCACACCCATACAAAACAACAGGCAAAATTATAGTT